>ERZ834433.347-NODE-347-length-58171-cov-10.792226_pt1 | contig 58171 bp, 99 predicted proteins | sample MGYA00519948_ERZ834433 | MGnify/ENA primary metagenome ERZ834433 (study PRJEB31850, sample SAMEA3708752) | human gut metagenome | biome: human gut; feature: human-associated habitat; material: faeces | place: China | collected 2014 ...
GGTTGGTGCTCACGGTCTTGAGCATGGCCCCCTTGTAGCCCGCCGCCGCCACCTGTGCCCAGTCAATTTCATTCTGATACCGGCTCACGTCCACATAGCGGTAAGGCGGCTCCCCTGCCCACCCGGTCACGGTGTCCACAGTGGGCACGTCCGGTGCAGGGGCAGGCTCTTCCTTGTCGGCACCGTCACCGGCAGCATGGGATAGCGCAGAAAAGATATCCCGCAGGAAGTCAAGCATTACTTTCCACTTCATAAAATCCCTCCTCCGTCAGCTTTTTCATCACGGCATCCTTATACCGGTCAGGTACGTTGTCGATGGTGAAAGCGCCGTCAAAGCGGTGCAGCTTAATTTGGGTCACATAGAACAAAACCATAGTATCCTCCTCTTACTGTTGTGCGGCCAGCAGGTCAAGCATAGCCGCTTCCAGAGCGGCAAGGCGCTCTTCTGCGGTGGGCAGCTGTGCCTTTTCCTCTGCTTCCTTACGGGCCTTTTCCTGTGCGGCCAGCTCTTCGGCGGTGTACAGCACATACCGCTGCACTTCCACCTCTTCGTCATAGGCTTCCCTTGCAGCCACGCCGGGCACGTCCACCACCTTCCAGCGGTCACGACCCCCGTTGGGGTAGGTCTTGTACTCGTAGTGGCTGACCTCTTCCACGCCCGCTACAGCATCGTGGTGGACAGTCTGGGTCTCAGGCTTGAGATAGCCTTTCGTCAGGTCGGGGTTTTCGATTTCTACGCCGTTACTGTCAATAATTTTCATGTGTGTTCCTTTCAGGCGATACGCCGCCAGATGTATGTGCAGTACGCCGGGGGTTGAACGGTATCTGATGCGCCGTAGATGGGGTTGGAACGAGAGGCATCAAAAAACATTACATCGTCTTTGTAGGACCTACCGGATTCTGTCATTGAATTATCTAAATAGTCAGAACCCTGAATTGAATGTGTAAATAGCTTACCATCCCCGTTTGTAATCGAACCGCCTGAACTCTTGCTGCCAGTCATGTGGGGTCTTGCATAAAAAGAGCCCGTAATATTCGGCAGCCCTGCCTCTACCGTTGTACCAGCTGGGTGCGTGTCGCTTGCACCCATTAACACCCTATCTTGCGCAATCTTTTCCCACGTGCCGCCGCCAAAAGTTACGGACGGATTTTCAGGGCTGATGGTCTGATAGATACTGCCTACAGGATGTGCCGCAAGCAGGAAGTTGGAGTAGATGGAGCCGTCACCATAGAACTGACCGCCATACTTGATGGGATACCACCGGGCGGAAATTTCCGCAGTCGGAATTTTGTGTGCACGGATACGGATAGATCCGGTTCGAGTTTCTGGGTTTACAAGCATAGCTTTACCGGCTACGTCTGCGCTTGCAGGGTCGATACTGACAGATACCACAGTCGTGGACGTAACGTCTGCTGTAATATCAATGTAATGCGGGTACTCTGCAACTTCTGTGTCTGTCTGCCACCCCGTAATTGGAATAAAAAGATCATGCGGAACGACGGAGTCTGCTTTGCCTGCCAGCGCATCACCGGTAGCCTTTGCGTCTGCGGGAGCGTTTTCAATGCTCAGGGTCTTATCGGTATTTGCTTTGGCCCCGGCCTCTTCCGAGTATTTCTTTGCATTGGCTTCACTGATTGCAGCGGCAGATGCACTGGATGCAGAAGCATCAGCGGATGCGGCAGATTCGCCAGCTTTTGTGGTTGCAATTCCGGCCTGTTCAGTGGCAGTAGCGGCAGAAGTAGAAGCCCCGTCTGCTTCTCGTTTTGCATTGGCTGCGCTTGTCTCTGCACTCTTTCGAGCCGCTTCGACTGCTTTAATCCAGTCCTCTTCTGTGCCATCATATCCATACTTTACAGCAATGGCATAGGCGCTATAAGGGCCAATTTCGATTGTTTTGCTCATTCAAACGTCACCTCCAAAATTCCAGAGCCATTGTCTTGCATATTTATTTCGGTCAAGCTATCGCTTTTGACCATATAAAGAATGCCGTTCTTCTGCTCGAAATCCATCCAGCCGCCTTTATTTGCACTCTGTTCTGCAAGACGGGCGCTTTCAGCAGACTTTTCGGCTTGCTTCTGAGATTCTTGCGCAGATGTTTCGGCGTTTATTTCAGACCGTTTCGCGTTCAGTTCTGCTTTTTCGGCAGCAATTCTCGCAATGTCCGCGCCTGCAACATCTGAAAGAGTGTTCAACGTTTCGGCATTCATAGGAGTGCCTTCAACGATTGGCTCGTCATTGCGGACAAGGGTGACGACTTCGGACGAGCCGTCCGGTTTAGTCATTGTCCATCGGTTCGGGTACTTCGCTTCTCGGTCAACAAAGTGCATAGTAAGGCTCACCTCCACAGACCGGCTCTGAGCAGTAGATTAGATGGTTGTTGGCTATTGTTTCGATATCAAGCAGAATTTCTTCAACCTGATTGATAATCGTATAATGCAGATAATTGAGGGAAGCTGGGGTTTCGGGGGTATCGTTTTTGCCACTGCACAAAGAACGAATAGCTTTGATATTGGAAAGCCACCGGGAAGCATCTGCGACAGTCAGGTATCCGTTTACATCCCAGTCGGTTTTGACTGAAACAGATGCATTCAGAATGGCCGCAATCTCTTGGATGCCGCTTTCAATGCGGTTGTAGTCCATGTAACTTAGAGCGCCTTTCATGCCGGAAGCCCACTCTGCCTGCTCTTCCTCTGTCCACGTTCCTGCTTTTGCTTTTGATGCAAGCGCCTTGACTTGCGCAACATCATCATCGGTTCTGTCTGTAATCCACCGGGTCAACGAACATCAGCTCCTTCCAAGAGATATCCTTCGACCGTCCCGTGAAAACAGCCGGAATACTGATAAGAAAAACTCGTAGTCAGCAGTACAGAGGAATAGCCGAACTGATGATGAACAAGGACGTAATCCAGCGCATCAAAGTGCGGGCTTGCACGATATTTCAATGTGACCTTGCGGCGGTTAGAAAGCACTTTGTACGCTTCTGTCAAAATATTCCTGCTCTGGCCGAGAATGCTTTGAGACAGCATTTCATTGTTGACAGTCTGCGTTGCTCCACCACCTGTCGGGTTTTCTGGGTAAGAATACGTTTTGCTTGTAGCGCTCGAGCCATCGGAAGATTTTACATCAATCGAACAAGTCACATTTTTCAGCGGAGAAGAGAATGCAATCTCAGGCCAGTTGAAATTGTTAACGATGTCGATTTCACCGGCAAGGTTTGCTTTTGCAGTGGAGATATCAGGAATGCGCCCGATTACGATCACGCCTTCTCTGGTCTGATACATTGCCATGCCAGCTGCGTTAGCAACCATCTGTAAAATATCAGAATCCTTATAGTTGCCTTTATCCTGCTTTGTGATATCCGTGCTATATTGTTTCAGTTCATCGGAAATCTGAAACGTTGCCACGTTGTCGCTCAAAAGCTCCAGCGCATCGTAGGCCATCTCATAAAGAGTGCCGTACATTCTTCCTGTGTAGTTGGAAACCATAAGATAGCCGAAAGCATCACGGGCAGTAAAGCTGGCTTCGATACTATTAGATGGAACATTCCACTCAGACAAGAAGAACTTGCCGCCTGTAATCCATTCTACCGTTCCGTCCAAGTCCATGCCGTACTCCACAGAGATAGGCTGGCGCTCATACAGGTATTTGTAAAGACCTTCCGGGTTGATCGGGTTCCACTTCTGCGTGCTGTTATCCACCGTAAAAGTGATGCTGTCATTCGGGAGTTGACCGCTGATCGGGTCTCTTGTGGAATCGTGCTTGTACGAAAAAATATCTTTCTTCTCAAACACAATGAACTGACCTAGCTTTATTTGCTCAACCCTTGCACGGCGATTTTCCAAGCACCACGACAAGATTTGAATGGAAATGGAATCATAGTTCGCAATTTCCCAGTCAATGTCAGTGGTGACAGAAAAATTATCCGACACTGTTTTTGTGGACACGACTGTGTTTCCAGAATAAGCAGTCAGCTTGAAGCTTGTCGGCCATTCATTGAATGTTGACGACCATGTAATGGTAATGCCAGGAATCGTCACGGTATGAACTTTGCTGAACGAGAGCGTAATAATCGGGTGGTTTGAAATTGAAACGCAATTTTCACTAACATAACCAGCTTCTTGCGATTCCGTGCTTCTGTCGAGCAAAGTATAATTGCCGTCCAAAACAGTGAAATTCAATTCACCGGTAGAATATTTTGTGTAAGTCTGCAACTTACTGTCAACGATAGAGGACACATTGCTGAAGAATGTTTCGCCGTTTGTGCTAGGAATCGCATCTTCTTGCAAACCTGGTTCTGTAACGCCATAGGTAATGCGTACAAACATCTCCGGGACAAGCGTTTCGGAAAACTTTTCAATCCACTTCTGAGAAGGCTGTACCATAGGCTACACCTCCACAAGCGCAATCGAGCAATCCGTCCAGCCCATCACATTGCCGGTTTTCGGCCCACGCCGCCACATACCAGATGTTCGGTCTGAAACGTACATCTGCCGCGTATCATACCCGGCCTTTGCCTGATTATAAAAGCGAACAGTGCAGTAAAATCGTGTCGTGAACAGGCTGAGGATAGCGGCCCACTGCTGTGCGGTGAGGTAGTTCCACTTCAGGGACACCTTTGCTACATCATGCCGCACAACAGAGCCGACTACTTTGCCTTGAACGTTTCGTCCAGAATCTACAATGGTACTAGTTGTCGCTTCATAGGAGCTCGGCTCTGGCAGCTCTACGCCGTTTACCGTTACCAGTGCTGGAATCGCCATAAACCGCCACCTCCTTAGTAGCTGTAAACTTCACTGCCCATCAAAGACTGTCCACGGGCGTTCTGCCGTTTCTCAACAGATGCTGTAATCTGCTTTCCGTCAAGGTAAATTTTGAGTTCCTTGCCACCGGTCAGTTCGTCACCATACCGCTGGAAGATGTCGAGGAATGCGTTGTAAGTGCCATTGTAGACAGATTCACGCATTTCCTCTTCGTTAATGTTGACGTTTACGCTAGTGGTGCTCCCGTAAGAGCCAGAAGATGTTCCGTTGTTCTTGTCCCATTCTTTTGTTCCTGGGTAAGAACCATTTTTGTACTTTTCTTGCAGTTCCTTGTACTGCTGTTCGTAGTTAGTTGGGTCTTTGGAATCGTCAAAGCCACTATTGGCTGCTTCTTGACGTTTGCGCTGGCTTTCCGCGCGGCTACTCGCAACATTGTCAGCCCAATCATAAAGAGGGTTGCTGATATGCCCCCATTTATCAAAGGGATTAAAGAAATTGCGTGCATCAATTAAAGCATTTATTCCAGCAACAATGCCTTGAATTGCCGTTCCGAGAACGCGGAGAATCCCCTCAAAAACAATCGAAAAGAAATCGCCGATTCCGTACCAAAGATTAGACAGGAACGAAGCAATGCTTTTGTTTTTATTGGCAAAATTGACAAGAGCACCAACCAGCATGCCAATCAGGGAAATAACCAGCATAACAGGGTTTGCGTCCATTGCAATGTTCAAACTTGTCTGAGCAGACGTTGCAGCCATAGCAGAAGGGACGAACTGACTGATAAAGCTAGAAGCCATACCGGCAATGTTGTTCCAAACACCGCTCAAGCCCTGCGTCAGCCACTGCAAGCTGTTATTGGCAATGGACTTGATTTGCTTTCGCTGCTCATCATCCATTGCATGATAGAAATAGGAAGCGGCCCATGTGCCGAGCTTTTCGAGGTCGCCGTTAGAAATTGCATCCAACAGAGTGCCGATGCTGCCAAAGAAATCAGATTGCAAGCTCTGATCGATGCGCTGCCACTCCGTGTCAAGACCATCCAAGAAGTTGTTTACATATCCGGTCGCATGGGAATAACCAGAATCAATTGCTGCCTGCCCTTTTTCCTGAACAATGTTCACAACACCCTGCATAGCAGAGGCGACGTAGGGGACAGCCGCAGCAATACCGTTTGCAAGGCCTTGGTCGATGTAGATACCGAACTGTTCAAAAACTTTGGAAGGGGAGTGGATATCAGTCTCAGTGGTGAACTTGTCAATGATAGCTTTTGCAAGGCCCCCAACGGTTTTCTTAGCATTTTCGATGCCTTGATTGATACCGTTAATCAAACCCTGTACGATGTTTTTGCCATAGTCCAGAAATTTTGCGGGGAGATTTTTAACTGTATCAACCAAACTGTTCCAAGCTTTGTCCCAGTTTTCTTTGAAACCGGCCCACTTCTGGTTCCACCACTCGCCAACACCTACAAACCACTGCTTCAAGCCTGCACTCGCTTGGTCAAGCGCCTGAATTGGATGCTGAACAAACCCGGGAAGGCTTTCCCACGCGGTCTGAAAATTGGTCTTAAAGCCTTCCCACTTTTCATTCCACCACTCGCCGACACCAACGAACCACTGTTTAAATTCGGCTCTTACTTTATCAAGTTGAGAAGTGATTTTATCCCAATTTTGATAGATGGCAATTCCAACGTCTGTCATTGCACCAACAATCAGGCCGATCAAAGCGCCGATACCCGTACCGATTGGGCCGCCAAGAGAGCCGATAATTGCACCAATGCCAGCACCAGTCATAGTAGAGCCAAGAGGAATTAAAACGCCATTCAATTTATTCAGACCATTCTTGACAGCGTCATAAACGCCAGTCACGAACATGGGAATGCCAGTTACAATTCCACCAACGGCTGCGCCGATAATTGCGCCAGCGGTAGAGCCACCAGCCGCTTTAATGGCCGCTCCAACAGCGGTATTGCCAAAGCCGGTCACGATAAACCGAGCAATTCCTTTACCGAGAATGGCTGCGCCTGTAGTTCCAATCAAAGCACCAAGAACAATTTCAGCGAAATTCTTTCCATTTACGCCATTTTCAATCGCGTCTTTAATGCCCGTAATCTCAAGGACAATGCCCACTGTAAAAACACCAAGCCCCAAAACAATGGATTTCAGTGCATTCATTTTGGAGATAGCGTCTACAATATCCGTAATAAGATTTGTGAGCTTCCAAGCAGCAAGAGCGGTTGCCACAGTCGCTATAAGAGGAAGCATACTTTTGATTTTCTGCTTCATCTCATCAATAGATGTGCCAACATAGTTCTTGAACATATCGTAGCCGGACAGGTCTACGTCGCCCAAGATGTTGCCAGCAGATGCACCACTACCAGAGCCAGAACTTCCCTGTGTGGGGTCAATGATGTTCAGCTCATCAAAACCCATCGTGTAGTCCTTGAGGGCTTTTGCAGCTTTCTTTGTCGAATCGGCTGTATCATCCATTGCGTCACCGATACCGCCAACGCTGTCAGCGCTCTTTGTGAAATCAGTGAACACGACCTTCACGCCCATCAGCTTTGCCACCCATTCAACGAACTCTCGAATGAGCTGTACGGCGGCAATCAGTGGGGGGAGAATGGCTTTCAGGGCAGGGTAGAGCAGAGAGCCAACAGACTTTGCCAGCATATCCAGCTGAGCTTTTAGGATTTTAATCTGGTTCGCAGGGCTCTGGATGGTCTGTGCAAGGTTGCCCTGCACGTTGGCAGTCTGCTTCATAATGGCAATGTAACGCAGAACCGCTTTATCTGCCTGAGACAAGCTAGAAACCTGCTTGTTAAAGCCCAAAGCAAGAAGCTCCTGCTGCAACCGTGCCTGAGTTAGATCAATGCCCAAACGGCGAATAGGCTCAATCTCGCCAGAAATAGCGGAGGACATTGCGGTAAAGGTTTCTGCAACGTCCTTGTTCCAATAGGAACCTTCGTCATAGGCAAGCTGGGTCAGATTCTTGGACAGAACGTATGCTTTGTCACTTGCCAGACCAAACGAAGTACCCAAGCTCTGAATAGTAGCCATGTAGGTCATCGCTTTGGTTGGGTCAACGCCAAGCAACCCCTGCATCTTGCTAATGAGCGTGTCGGCTTCACCGCTCAAATTGCCCATAGCATTATGAAACAGGTCTGTTGCTTCATAGAAGTCGTTAAACTTCGCAACAGCGTTGCCAAGATAATCAGCAATTGCTTTCAACGAAACCAGCTTTGCCATGTTTCGCATAAAGCCGTTCATCTGATTGGACAGACTGAGATAGCTCTTACGCTGCTTTTCGTTGGCTACGGTCACGCGGTTTGCCTGTGTGACCACTTTGCTCAACTGCGGAGGGAGCTTTGCAAAAGCATTGCCCACCTTGTCGAGCTGAGATGCAAGGGGAGTAAGGGCGGCGGAAATCTTCTGGCAAGAACTTGCAAAAGAATCGAGGTCGGTGGCTTTCAGCTTGTCGGTCAGGTCAGGAACCTTCCCGATCGCATTGAAAGCGCTACCAAGAGCTTTAAGGTTCGATGCGTCCAGAATGGACAGAGGAGCCAAAGCATTAGTGAGCTGAGCGATGCTTCCAGACATGGAGTAGAAGTCCACACCGTTCAAGCTGGAGACTGCCGCAGGAATCTTCTTGATTGCATTCACGACCGTGTTGATGCTCTTTGCGCTTGCGGTCGTGTTGACGTTAGAAAGCCCATTCAGAAAGCTAGTGATTTTGTCCAGCCCGGACATTCCAGCGGATGCCTGTTTCAGCGTTGCAATAGAACTAGCCAGCTTGTCAAGGCTGTTCACAACCTTTGTCACGTTGCCCTTTGTCCGCAAATTAGAAATGGCGGTAGCGAGCTTGTCGATATTAAGCTCTGCGCCCTGCGATTCCGCAGAGATTTCTACGGATAAGCTCGTAATATCAACATCAGCCATCACTACCACCATCCTTTTGCTCCATCATGGAGAACATCATACGTTTGATTCGCTCCTGTGCTTCCGCAGCACGTTGGTATTCATACTCTTCCTTCTCCTTTTGCGTAAGGGGAATCGGTCTATCCATGTACTTGATGGGCCTAGACCCTTTCTTTCGGAACATATTGCCAACCGTAGAGGAAAGCGCGGATGCCATGTAAAAACCGTTTCTCCATGCTTCTGCATTGGCTCTGCGTTCTCGCAGCTCCTCTGCGTCACGGTATACCTTAGCCAGCCAGACATCGCCGTGCCAGAACTGCTCGTAGGTCATACCGATAGAGATGTAATAGGCTTCTACATCGTGGAACAGCTTGGAGAAGGAAAATGGCTCTTCCTCTCCGTCCGTTTCCTGAGATTGTGCGGTTACACAATCTCCCACGTTGCGTTTTTTGCGGTCTTGTCCTCAGTATCAGTTGCCAACAGAGACTTGGAAGCGTCCATGAACATCTCAAGCAGCGCAGCCATCAGCTCTTCCTTCTCGTCGATGTGGGCAAACATTTCGTCCACGACTTTACGCTTGATGCCACGATTCCGGGCGATAAACGCGCCGTAGAACAGGGCGCGGGAGTTGGACAGCAGGTTGGTCATCTGGGTGTACTGGCCAATCTGAAAGCCTGCACGTTCGGTAGCTTCCACGCTGTCACGGGTGAAGGTCAGCTCGTAAGTGTTCTTGCCATCGGGGGAATGAAAGTTGATAACCTTAGCAGCCATAATAAATGCTCTCCTTTATAAATAGGGGCAGAACCAAATCCGATGTTCAGTTCTGCCCGGTTTGATTGATTCGATTTTTGTGGTTTAGCCGCCATTGACAGTCAGGGTCTCGCTGAACTCAGGCTTCTTGGTGAAGATACAGTTGATGGTCATTTCCACAACCTCGTCCACGCCAAAGCCGGACAGACCAACCTGATGCATACCCTGCCAAGTGAAGCCGGAGCCGTCCTGCATCTTCAGGGCGTAATACTTCACGGTGTTGCTCTCGGAAGTCTCATCGTAGCCAGCCTCCTTGACCTTCTTGTAGTCAGTCTTGTTGTAGTTGGCAGTAAAGGACTTGGTGTCACTCTGGATGATGCCAAAGATGTTGACCTGCATGGGGTCAGACAGAGTGGTGGCATCCAGAAGGTTCGGCTCGGAGATCAGGTCGGGCACATCCTTGATGTCGCACAGCTTCGTCAGAGCGGTTGCGCTGTCGCCACAATACAGGGTGGTATTCAGACCGGAGATAGCAGTACTCATAGAATGTTTACCTCCTTAGTTTCGGTAAATCATTCCGTCCTCTCCGATTGTTGCCCCATAGCTGCAATCAATCCGATAGACGGAATTGTTGTACAGCCCATTCAACGGGGCAAACGATTTGCGATAAAATTTAAGCGGTTCAAGAACAGAATCCACGATTCCAACGATGGAACGTGCTTCTGCAATGCGCCCGGTGTTCTTGTTGGAGTAAACGCGAACACGCAAGGAAACGGCAGCGTATTTGCTGTGACCAGCAGAATCAATGTGTACAGGAAGATTGCTGTTTTCCTCTATCTGCACACACGGAAACTTTTTGACATTGCTGTCATTGATTTCACCAGTAACGAAGATGCCGGGAACTTGCTTTCGCAGCTCCTTAGCAACAGCCGTGAAGATAGAATTGAAATAATCAATCAACTATTCCAAACCTCCCTCCACGTTGCTTCAACTTGAGAAGCCATTTCCTCAACAGCCCCCCACATAGCCATAGCCGGTTCGTTGCCGCTGGTGTAATTCAGCTGACCTTTTCCATCTACCTGTTTGACAGGCGTACCAGCATTGCCAGATTCTCCGTAGTAGTACCATCTGCGGTTTGCGCCTTGCCCTTTGCCGTAGGAGCCATGCGCACCAACACCGGGCGGCAACTCACCGCCATATCCGTTGTGATGTGCGCCAGTGCCAAACTCGATGAACGCAACTGCCTTTCCGTGCGCTACGATTGCAAAGCCATTTGGCGTTTGCACCGGGTCGTGCTCAACTGTTACGTCATTGTCACCAGCATACTGTGCGTTAGCAAACCGTACAGTTGCAACGTCAATGCCTTTTTGCGCTAACGCCTTTGCAAACTCTTGCGCCTTTTTGCTCAGGGTGGCCTTGTACTCCTGTATCTGACGTTCCGCATCACGAAGTCCGGCATCGCTCAACCTCACTTTAATTTTCACTTGCAGCCACCTCCTTCAGCGCATACAACGTGTCTGTAATATGCTCTGCGACCTTGACCACAGTGTAATTGAACGGCTTTGAAACGTCCGTCTGAAACCAGACGTGTGTGCCCTCATAAAGCGGCGTGTTGCGCTTTTTGCTGGGCGAACTGACCACATAGCTGTAATCCGTGAATGCTCCAAAAGGGTTTGCTTCCGCAGAACCAGTAGGGGGGCTGACGTTCAGCATCAGTTTTGCGGGGTCGCTCCACGATTCGTATGTGGATTCGCCAGTCTCGTTTCCCCACTCGTCCACAACAGGTTTTTTCTCGCCAATGGGGTTTGAATACCACAGCGGACGCTTGTCCAGCGGGCTTCCATTGAACATCAGTCGATAACACCTACTCTCGGAACCACTTCGTTCAGCAGGGACTGTGCCACATCAGAGCTTTCCCACACACGAGTGATACCGTTGTTGGTATAGCTCGTCTGTCCATTTGCGCCGATGTGGTTGTACAGTTCCGCTGCAATGCGTATCTGCAACGACTGATACTGCAAGGGCAGCTCGTCCGGTCTGTTGCCGAAGGGGTAGCCCTGTGCAAATATCTTGTCTTTGGCGAAATCAAGCAGCAGGTCGAAGAGTGGGTAGTCCTCGTCCGTGACTTCACGGTCAAGTGCAGGAGCGATGTACTGCCCCAGCTTGACTGCCGCTTCGGAATACTGGTCTCCCATGCTGCTTTCCTCCTTTCGCCTTAGTAAGCCTTGATGCAGTACACAGCGTCCATGCGCTCAAAGGACGGCAGGACGATTTCAGAAGCATAGACGTTGGCATTGACCGGGTGAATGGTCAGCTCAGTGGTGATGGCAACACCGGTATTCACGATGGACACGGATGCGCCGGACTGACCAGACAGCAGGTCGGCTTCCTCAGGAGTAGTGCCGTACCAAGTGCTGCCCAGAGCGCCGGACGGAGCAACCACCACCATGCCGTCAGGCAGGTACTTTTCGCTTGCACTGTACTGGTCTGCCTTGAACATCTTGTCATACAGATGAATGGTCAGACCGGTTGCAGATTCGATAATCTGCCGAGCTTCGGCATCCAGCAGAACGGCGTTTGCCTTTGCGGTGACGGTCATAAACCGATTCTTCACCTCGTCCGCAGCAATCATGTTGCGGAAGGTAGCTGTGTTCATGTACACCTCAGTCACGACCTCGCCAACGCTTGCCAGAACAGCGTCCTTTGCGGCGTTCAGGTCAGCAATGGGGGTGGCGGTGGTGACGTTCCACTTGGACTTTGCGGCAGAGACTTCCTTGTAGTTGGTGGACTTCCAAGTACCGTCCGGGTCGTAATTGTAGGTGTAGTTCACGCCGTTTGCCTTGATGGTGATGCCGGGAACGCCATTGGCGGGAGCCAGAAGCTGCCAGATCATGCGCTCAGGCACGATGCGTGCGCCGGTGATAAGCTGTGCGGTGTCATCATACAGGCGGTTCATCACGTCACGAGCATAGGGGTCGTTGCTGTCCAGAACGCGCAGGATTTCCTGACGGTCTTTCTCGCCCAGATGGTAGCCCTCACGGAAGAACGGCATCTCGGTCTCATCGAACTTGAAGCCCTCACGGGTGCGGAACGTAGCCTTTGCGTCAAATGCGCTGGGCATCAGAGACACGCCAACGCCCTTGTGACCACGCAGCCACTTCAGGTCAAGACCGGCCTTCTTCTTTGCAGGGAACAGTGCATCAGATGCGAAAGGCATCGCATTGGTAGGGTCATTCGTCCAATAGGCGGCAATCGCAGCCGGGGCAAAGACTTCCTTAAGATTCAGTGCCATGTTGTTTTACCTCCTATTAAGCGTTCACGCTGATGTTTTCACGGCAGAAGATGCCAGGAACGGCGGTCTTGAGTGCCTTGATTGCGTCAGCGTCAAAGGTGAAGCTTGAACTTGCTGCTGCCTTCTTAGTGTCGATAACGCCACGAATCAGCAGGGAAGCATTGGGGTTCTCTGCCGGGTCAACGTCATACAGCAGGATGCCGTCAGCGTTGATCGTCTTAGAACCAGTCTCGCCAGCAGCAACAGCTTTCTTGCCAGCCAGCGTCATGGGATAGCCAGCCTTAACCGCAGCAGTTTCGGTCACGGTAAAGGGAATGGCAGTGTAGTCATTGGAAGCAAGGATGGTATCGTTGATTCCGTTGACCGTATTTCGGGTAAACTTCATGTTTTCCTCCTTGTTAATGGAAAGCACTCATTGCGTCACTCGATGCCTTAGAAGTATTTGCGTTCTGCTGTGCAAGGCTCTTGGCAAACGCCACGCCTTCGCTGTCAGAGCCGCCCTTGCCATCCGCACCCGGAGGCGTAGGCATATCCTTCAGCAGAGAAGCCTTATATGCGGTGTCATGGACGGTCATAAACTCCGACTGGAACTTAAACACCTTGTCCATGTCGCCGTCAGCCAGTGCAGATGCAGCCTTGCCAGCCAGTTCAGCATCATAACCCTGTGCAACGAACTTCTCACGGTAAGATGCAAGGGTCTTTTCTTTGACGAGGTTTTCCTTGTCGGCAGTCAGGGATTCAATCTGCTTCTGCATCTCCGCCAGCCTGTCAGCCTGTTCCTGTGCGGCGTTCTCGTCATCAGTACGCTTTGCTTTGAGCTGCTTCTTGTACTCGGCAGCTTCACCGTTGGCTTTCGTCACGGCGTTGCGCAGCTTCTCGACCTCTGCGTTAGGGTCTGCAACCTTTTCCAGCGCAGAAATGATTTCATCGGCGGTCATGCCCTCTTTGTAGGCATCACCAAGCAACACATTGAGTTTCATATCGTTAATTTCCTCCTGCGTTTTTTTACCGTTGCTTCCCTGCAACGCTGCGAAATTTGTATCCCGGCTTCCCTGCCGGAATATATCAGCCCGAAAATTCGGGATGATTCTGATTTATGCTTTATGAATGTCGTACTTGATGCAAATCTCTTTAATTTTGGAGCAATCATATCCAAGCCCCATAAATCCAGAAATAAGGCTTGCGGGTATTTTGCCGGAAGAAAGTTCAACGAGAATCCACTCAGTAGCTTCCCGTTCACTTTTTAAGTTTTCAGAATCTGTAATCAACGCTTCTTTCGAAAAAAGTTTGCGCAAAATATCAGTTGCGTCAGCGTTCGGTTCTTCGTTTTCGGAAAGCTCCCCGTGCAAACAAACATATTCTTCGATAGCAACAATAGCTTCTTCTTTGATTTCCGCAGAAAACCATTCGTGACCAATAGAAAATTCGGAAAAAGCACTATGCAATTTACTTTCAATCTCAAAAGCGTTTGAAATCGGCTCGCTTGCATACGAAAGTGAAATATCAGGGCATCCAATTTTCAAAGAATTAAGCCTTTTAACTGGATTTTCGGAAACTCCAATCTTTACCTTGCTTCCGGACTGCATCAAGTAAACACTTTTGTTTTTCATGCCATACCTGCATCTTTCTCTTTCTTAGTATCGTCAGCCTGTTCACCAACCATTTTGCCGGTGTCGGCAATATGGTCAGTCGGCTGTTCCTGCGGCTTCGGTGCTTTCCCGTCCTTGCCCAACTTGCCAGCGGCAATCAGGAAGGGCTTGCTCATTTCGTAAGCAGCCTGCGGGTCAGGGAACAGACCAGGCGTAGTGAACGCCAACTGCGGGTCAATGGTCTGCTGCAACATCTGCGCAAAAATCTGAACCTTGCTCTGCTGGTTGTCGTACTGACGGCGCGGCAGTTTGATGTTGATGTCACTTGCCATCAGCTTAGAACCAGCCGTGTCACGCAGGATTTTCAACATCACAGACAGGCTTTGACGTTCCGAGAACTTGAACATATTCTCGTACTGCTGTGCCCTTGCTTCTGTGTGATTCCAGCCGTTGCGGACAATAACTGCGCCCACGTTGTCAGACGTTGCGTTCTCGCTGCCAGTGGCACTAGGCATGGCAGTCAGGCTGCGGTACACATTCAGCATGGAATCAAGCAAGGTCTGGCTCTGCTGCTGGTCAAGCTCATTTGCAATCTGCGAAACAGATGCGGGCAGACCAGAGGTGGACTTCAGGCACATTGCGCCAAGCTCTTTTACTTGGTCGAGCGCATCCTTGTCCACAAGGCAGTTGGTAAACACCATAATGGACTGAATGAACTGTGCTACACCGTCCAGACGGTTGCTTTCAAGGTCGTTGATGGCATCCAGAACAGGGATAGCCGGTTCAAACAGACCCATGCGCTCCGGGTTGAGCTTGTATTCGACCATCGGCAGCATTCCAAGAGAATGATTCTCCGATTTTGTGACCTTGCCGTTGTCGATTTCAAAGTACTGGTTTGGTGTATACACGCAAATCAGGTCGTTCAAGTCGTTCTGATAATTGCGCGGGATATGCAGCACGTTGGCGATGGGCTTGTGCCCAATGCCGGAGTTATAAATCACATACGCCATGTCTGGGTCTGGAACGTCCACCAACAGGGGCGTTTCATCTGGGTAGTTGCCGCCATACCCCTTGTCAGGAAGAACGATGCGGTATCCCTGTCCGCACTCCAACATCCACTGCCAGAGCCGCCGATCAAGTGCATCCTTGCCCTCATACTGCAAGGCGTTGGACAGGCGGGCGATTTCCTCACCGTCACCTGTTGCCGTTTCAGACCGCACATAAGAACAGGGAGTGCCGCTCATATAGCCTGTGTAGAAGCCCACACACTCGTTGGCGTGGTTCTCTACAATGCGGTTTGTGATTTCAGCGTGGTATTCCTTCGTGCGGAGAAGAACAGGCTGACTGCCCAAGTAGTAGTTGTGCAGGAAACGAATCTCATTCTTGTTCAGCAGATGAATAGGCTCTGCCTTGCCCATGACCACTTTCAGCACGTTCGCCTGATTGATTTCCGTCTCCGGCGTTTCAATCGGTCTGCGCCCGGTCAGCGGATTATTCAAAAATCCATCAACGACTATCTGATACTCAGCCATATGTTCCTCCTTTCCGGCAAAATAAAAAGCGCAGCAAGACAAACCTGTTAAGGTCTATCTCACTGCGCCAAAACTGCGCTTCAAAAGCTATTTACTTTTCCGGTGGATGGATGATTTTCACCCATCCTTCCCTTGTGTCTCCTTCGATAACGCCCTTGCATCTGTCACACTTGAAATGGTATCGTCCGTCCACTTCGCCAAGATAGCGATTGCAGCGGACGTTCTTGTAAATTGGATTCTGGCGGATACAAGGACAGCAGATTCTAACTAGCATGAGCGCTCCTTTCGTTGGATTTCTGGAAACAGGCTGTTTGGCACAGACCTGTCAGAATCCACCGGGAAACTATTCGCACTTCCAGCCGTGCTATTCTTCGCCCGAAGAAAGCCATTGCAGCCTTTGCATTCAGTTGTTGGACAAACGTAAAACGGGTAAGCTGCAATTTTGGTGCCGCATAATGGATTTGAACCAATGTATGCCCGGATATGAGCCGAGTGCTCTAACCATACTAAGCTAATGCGGCATAAAAACCCGGCTTGATTGGTTAACCGCTGCTCTTTGCAAAAGGAGAAAATTCAAAAAAGCCTTTTACATCGAGAGCCGGGAATAGCGGTGAGGTGTCAAAAGAGAAATCCCATGCAAAGCAAGAGGATAGTTGTGCTGCGTAGCGGGTTTGAACCGCTTCGTGTCAGTTGGGGGAGTACAAACAACGTTCCGTCCACTCGGAAACGCAACATATAACCCCCACGACAGAGAAAGGCGGCTGTCGTGGGTGAGTAAGAAAGGAGGGTATTACACAACAAATGACGAGTAAAAATGACTTAAAAATCTCGCCAACGCAATACCTAGAGGAAGCCGCAAATCTTCCTGGTACTATTGTAAGCCATGTCAATAGGCAAATCAAATTTTAATGCCTACACACCCGGCTATTTAGGGGAATTATTAAAATGGCCTCTTGACAGGCTCAATTTTACTGATTCCGTTGTACAGTTCATCGGCAAGCTGTGCCAGACTATCCGGTGCATCATCGTGCGGAACTTTACCAAGCTGCGTGAACATCGTCACCTGCTCCATGAACGCCTTGTACTCTTTCGACTGATGTTTCTCGTCAAGGAAATAGAATCGCTTGATGTCCGGCGCATACTGAATGATTCTTGATAGCTTGCTTTGACCACTTGGCGCACGTTGGCTACGGACAGAGCAGTGATAGCCCTGTTGCCGAAGCTGGCTGTCTACCACGTCACAGTATTCATCGCCGCCGTTGTTGGCTTCGCCACGCACCACGTTAATTTTATGCTGGATGATTTTGCCCACGACTTCCGGTCTGGTTACGGTCTTGTCGCCGTTATTGAACACAAGGTCATGGATAAACACAGCATCGCCGTACACATAAGCAATAGGACAGGCGGTGAAGTCCCCGCCGCCCCATGCAATATCCATGACCATGAGCTTGCGATCAGGTTCACCATCAGGCAGAACGCCATTAAAATATCGCAGCTCATCGGCAGGGAACAGCAGACCTTCACGCACATAAGGCTTGCCCATGTACTTTGCCCACCATGTTGCGTCATCAATGCTGGATTTCATATCGGCATAGTAGGCATCGTCAAAGCCCACACCATAGTCATAATTGAAGTTGCTGTGTCCGTTCTCGTCCACCGCAGGAATCACCCGGAATCTGTACTTAGGATTGTCTGCGTACTGGTTCTGGATGCGCCCCAGAGGGTCAAGAACGTTCCAGCGTGTACCGACCATCAGCTCCAATGCGCCCTGCTTTTTACGGTCTTTTAGCTGGTTCAGATAAGCATCGTACTTGTTGTTCAGACGCTCAACGTTCAGACTTTCTTCCAAATCCTCAATCAGGTCATCGCTGTACAAAACGCCGCCCTCGCCGATTTCAACAGCACCAGTCAGAGTGCCGCCAATGGAGCGGCAAGTAAGGGTAGGGAAACGCTTTTTGCGGTTCAGGTCAACACTTTCATCCTTTGCACTCTTATCCACAAGTTGAACGTCAGGGAAGATTTTACCCCAGTTATAGGTAACGGGGTCAGTGATGATAGACAGCACTTCGCCGTAGAAGCCATTGGTCAGCTTGTCGGAATGTCCGCTCATAACCGATGCAACGTCCGGGCGGTTGCCCATAAGCCATGTGATGAAGAAAATGCACAGCGTACTTTTGCCCACGCGAGCCGGAAGACTGACCCCCAAGAAATCTATCCTCTTATAGAACAAGTCCTCTAGGTCATCTGCCAGCACTTTCAGCACTCTGCGTCTGGGCTGATAGAACTTCTTCTCTGGCGCACGATTCCATTCAAGGTAAATGCAATAGCTGTCGAACACATCCTTTGCTTCAAACAGGTACGTCCGGCTGATAATGTCATAGACCTTCGCCACGTCCTCGCCTGTTTTCATCTTGCCCATCATGGCTGCGCAGACAGAGCGCAACTCGCCAGAATATTTGTAGGCATCGAACCGCTTGTCTTGCGGCAGAGCGTCTCTCAGATTTACAACCGCCTGAAACCAGTCCTCGTAGACCTGTGCTTCTGTCGGATTCTGCTTTGCATACGCTTTGATGCTGTCGATGATGGCAATGCACTGTTTTGGCTGCATAAAAAATAGGCACCCCCTACCTGAAAATGTAAAGAGTGCCTACAACTGCACAAAAATCAAATATTCGGTTTTATAATGCTGTTTTCGGAAAATTATTTGCTAAAATTCATTTTAACGGATAGAATGTGCGGTTTATTTGACTTCTTCTGCAAGCTGGTTGAGCCTGCGTTTCAGCTCGTCCGCATCGTAGTACAAGGCGTCTGCGACAGCGTTGAGAATATCAGGCTTGTTGGTGTAATCGCACAGCGTTTCAATGAGTTTCAAACTCTGTTCTGACAATTTTACGAGTTTCATGTCGTTTTCCTTTCGGTTTTATTCTCCCGCTTTGAAATTGTAAATGGGCTTAATGCGTTTTACAATATCAACTGTTGGGGAGATTGCGTTGATAATTTCCTGCGCTGGCTTATATGCCATCGGGCATTCATCCAATGTGGATTCATCGACTGACGTAGTATAGATTCCGTTCATCTGCTTTTGGTATTCCTCAACGCTGAATGCCTTTTTAGCCGCTGTTCTACTGTATAATCTTCCAGCACCATGAGGAGCAGAAAAATTCCAATCAGGATTGCCCTTGCCAACACAGATAAGGCTTCCGTCTCTCATATTAAGAGGAATAATCAGCTTCTCACCCTCTCTAGCGGATACGGAGCCTTTTCGGATAATATCATCCGATTCATCAATATAGTTATGAACAGTTTCAAAGAAAGACGCATGAGTTAGCATAGAATCAATTCCAACCCCATCTAAAATGGAATGCATAATTCTTGCCCGATTCATTTTCGCAAACGCCTGACAAATCCGCATATCATTAAGGTAAGAATCACGTTCTTTGCCTTCAAGATAGCAAAGCTCATTCGGAATATCAGGGAACCGAACATCTAATTCTTTGATTTTTTGCGAGATTTCTTGTTCACGACCTTGCGCTTTCAGTTCTGCAATCAGACGTTCCGTAGCGTCTTTTCTTTTGCTCTTTCCTTTAAGATTTGAAATGGCTACGCTTTGATGGTACTCGGCAACCTGCTTTCCGAGGTTTCTGCTTCCAGTATGGATAACAAGGTACTGGTTTTTTTCTTCATCTTCGTCCAGCTCGATAAAATGATTTCCGCCGCCCAAAGTGCCCATACTACGAAGAATCCAGTCAACATTATGCAGGCTATCTTTACAGTCAAGTTGGTTAAGAAAAGCTCCCGACATTTTCTGCGATTCGTGAACATTCATTCCAGCCGGAACTCGTTCTCTGATTACTTTATCCAACTTTTCCGGGTCGATATGTTCAATTCCGAGTTCAGCAACAAGCATTCCGCAGCCAATGTCAACGCCGACAATATTGGGAATGACCTTCTTGCCCAAGTTTGCCGTGAATCCGATGACGCATCCAGAGCCAGCATGAACATCTGGCATAATGCGAATCTTGCATCCGTCAACAAAACTCTGATTGCAAAGCGTCAAAATCTGCTCAGATGCCTTATCTTCAATATTGTCCGTAAACACCTTTGCGGACGCATATTTTCCTTCAATCGTTTTCAACTTGTTCTCCTTTCTCATTCAGTTTTATTCTAGATTGCGAACAATGTCACCTCGCGGCTTTCGCACGGTTTGCATCATAATCAGCAAACATAGACGTTGCAATCTTCATGGCTTCTTCTATTGTAGGAGCCTTAACGAATGCCATGCATCCAAACATCACCCCGCTTGCGCTTGTTTTGCTATCTGTTGGAATGACATAGATTTTTTTGTTTTCTCGTTTGGCAATCCATGTAGGAATATTCCATGCTTCTTCTTTCGCCTTGCGTTCAGCTTCCATTTTTTCACGGACTTCCTTGAAAACAACATCAGCTTTCCGCTCTGCATCTTGCTTAGACCACGCATCGACATAAGCGAACCCGTGCCAGCGACCCATGATAACATTTTTCTCAACGTCATCTAAATGCTCTTCACAGCAATCTGCGCCACCATAGGCATAAACCGTATAAGTGAGTGGTTTTTCCGTCAACTCTTCGTTATCCTCGTATTCTTCAACATCAGCATCGTACATCTCTGCAATTTTCTCCGCACGTCTACGGCTCTCGGTCAGAGTAATGATGTGATAATCCTCGTATTCACCGCTTGTCACTGCGTAAAGTTTTCTAGCCATACTTTCACCTGTTCTGTTCAGCAATCCGATACCATGTCTGGCGGGAAATTGCTTCTAGCAATCTTGCGTTTCTTATATCCTTTAGGCCATTCATTTAACGGCGTAATGTAAGATGTTTTATCTGTTCCGGGGAAATAGCCATTTTCTGCCCACCATTCTTTTGTGTGGCGTTTTCTGTTATCTGGCGCTGTTGGGAATGTAAGCGCTTCTTTAGGGGTGCATCCAAGTTCAAGTCTTTTGCCTATCCCTGCAAGGCTTACATTATTCTCTTTGCACCATTGAGAACGAGTTTTTGTAACGCCATCAATCGTCCAGCATTCCATAGCCCAAATGACGTTTTCTTTTGTATTTACAAATCCGGGTGTTTTGCTGGCTCCATCTTCATAAAGCCATTGTTCGATTCTATCAAGAGCCTTTACTTCTTCAATAAATTCCCTAGTCAACTGCCTATATTCATACTGTATTTCTGTTTCGTTTTCTTTATTTTCTGGAATATGCCGAAGCTCATATAATTGTTTAGACGAAAGGACTTCCTTTATGTTGGTAAGCCTAAAACCATTCATTTGGCATATCCAAATAGCCATTTTTTCAATTTTAAGTGCAATTTTTCTTGTGCTCCATTTTGAAAGAATAACAATTTTAGAATTATGTTTCATATAATGCTTAAGAAAATCATTGTTTCTGCTTTTCTTGTCCATTATACGTTGTTCGTTTCCCATTCCAACGTAATATATTTCTCCATTGTTATCAATAAAAAGATATACCAAGAATTGACCGACCTCATTCATAATGTCCGAATGATCTACCGCAAAATCAAGAACATATCCATCGCCCAAATCATTTTCAATAGCCGCTCTTCGGTTATAATCTGTACTGCGAACCAAATCCATAAAGTCCTTCCTCGCATTTGGCCCAGCATAACGCATCCAGTCAGTTACCATTGAAGCAAGGCTAAAATAATCAATGCTTTGATAATCCATAAATTCTACCTTTCTGCTGATTTTATATTGCCACACCTCAACAGAAATGGTATAATACTCATGTACTATCATCCTGTTGAGGGATTGGTGGTCTTTTGTTTGAAGCAGCGGTCTGTGGTGGGCCGCTGCTTTTTATTTTTCGTTTTTGTTAACGTATTTGCGGGTGGTGGCCGCATCGGTGATTCCGTATTTCTCGCGGTATTCTTTGACTTTGCGCCAGAATGTAGTTGGCTTTAGCCCAAGTTCATTCATCATAATCTTAGGCGTGCTTTTTCCATTCTGCCAATCATTGTAAAGCTGGCGGAATTTTTCTTCATCCACTTCGACAGGCTTACGACCTCTGTATTTACCTTCTGCCTTTGCAATTTCAATGCCCTCACGCTGCCTTGCCAGCATTGTTTCTCGCTCAAGCTGTGCCATCGCAGCAAAAATCGTCATCATAAACACACCGTTTGGAGTGGAAGTGTCGATGCTTTCTTTCTGGCTAACAAACTTGACCTTTTTCTTGTCAAGTTCTTCCATAATGCTTAACAGATCTTTTGTGGAACGCGCCAGACGGCTAATACTTTCAACAACAAGGGTATCACCCTCGCGAACAAAAGAAAGCATTTCTTGAAGCTGGGGACGGTCGGTATTTTTCCCGCTCATTTTGTCCATAAATACCTTTTCGACCCCAAGCTGTTCCATGATAACTTCCTGACGAGCAGTATTTTGTTCAGCCGTTGAAACTCTCACATAACCAACTTTCATTTTTGCTCCCTCTCTTTCTGCTCTCATTATACACTATTTTGGTAGTACTGTCAACACATTTTTGGAAGTACTTACATGGTTCTCTTGATTTTTATTATATATAAATATACTCTAGTATGTATTTATACATACTAGAGTAGTATGAGGGCGTTTACTTAGTTAATCACAATCAGGTAGAAAATTTTCTATAATAAGGAGTGATTCTGCCAAACTTCATTTTCGTAAAACTTTGGGTCTTGACAAGCATATTTTCACGCTTTATACTTGTTTCAGCGAAAGCGAGGTGATAGGCTTGGCAAGACGAGCAGAAACCTCGGAACGTGATAAGCTGCACATGATAAGCACCCGGCTTACTGAGAGCCAGATCGCAAGCATGGAAAGCAGCGCAAAGGCATTGAACATCTCAAAGGTCGATGTTATCCGCATGGGTATCGAGTGGGTAGCATCTTACGTTGAGAACATCAAGGCATAAAAAAAAAAAATAAGCTACCAGCCGCAACCACCACGAAGCCACTGATAGCTTATCCACATCACGAAACGAGAACCTGCAACCACCAAGGGGGCAGTCTCCCTTTTCGGAATCTATTATACCAAAAAGGGCTGCTCTCCGCAAGAGTTAGGAGAAAAAAACATGAACTTTCCCACGAAAACCGAAGAATTTCTGAAAACCCTCGCCCACGGAAAAGAGCCGACCAGCGAAGACAGAGAGTACGCAGAAGCACTGGGTAAGCTGTCCGAACTGAACTATCGGGCAGGCTACGAAGCTGGAGCGGCCAAAAATAAGAGCTAAGTTTTGTGCAAAACGTAGAAAACGGTTTGTCAAGATGAACGAACACTAAATGTTGTGTTTCGTTGGCCTATTTCCGCTTGACTTTACTACATTTTGAAATTACACTTAATGCACCTCAAAGAAAGGAGATGAAAATATGGCAAGAAGTCCCTACATCGAAGCATACCGTCATCAGGTGGCAGTTGGCTTTACTGATCGTCAGTACGAGCTTCTGGTGGAACATTGCAAGAAGTGCCGCGTGTCACTGTCACAGGCTGTACGCGATGCCTACCTTGAAAAGTACCCGATGCCCGATGAAAACGAAAAATGATACGTCCGCTAAAGTTTGCCGACCGCAGCGAACGTATCATCAAAACCACTGGAACAAGCTGTTCCAGCCTTATTATAGCAGGAATTGGCTTGTTCCGCAAGAACCATAGGAGTTTTTATGGAACAAAAGGTTAAATATGCTATCAATCTTATCAGTGAGAACGGACAGGTTGTCGTGTCCAGCCGTGAAGTAGCAGAAAATTTCGGAAAAGAACATCGGAACGTCATGCGAGATGTAGAAAACATCATGTCACAGGGTGTGCTCAAAAATGAGCAGACCCCCATGTTCTTCAAAACCGAGTACACCCACGAGCAGAACGGTCAGACCTACTCCATGTACCTGATGAACCGTGACGGTTTCACCCTGCTTGCTATGGGTTTTACCGGCAAAGAAGCCCTTGAATGGAAACTCAAGTACATTGATGCTTTCAATCAGATGGAGCAGAAGCTCACCAACCCGGAGCCTGAATCGACAGAGATGCTGTTGAGCCGCGCTCTGATCGCCGCTAACAGTGTTATCGACACGGAGCGTAAGAAGGTAAAGGTTCTGGAAGCGGAAAATGCCAAGATGAAGCCCGATTCCGACTACGCAAAGGCGGTTCTTCTCTCTGACGAAAGCCTGACAACCACGCAGATTGCCATGAACTACGGCCTGACCGCTCGAAAGCTGAACAAGATTCTTGAGGAAATGGGCATCCAGCACGTTGTAAATAAGCAGTGGATTCCTTACAAGAAATATCTTGGCAACGGATACGTTGTCGGGCATCCGATCGAGCTGCCGAACGGAAAGACGAAAGAGGTCACTCGCTGGACGAGAGCCGGTCAGAAGTTCATTTATAGCAAGCTCAAAGAAGCGGGCTATCTTCCTGTTGGCGAGCAGATTAGAATGGAGACGTGCTGATGGACTACTCGGAAGAAATGTTTCGGCTACAAGCTGAGAATGAAGAGCACAAAGCCGTTTTAGAAAAAAGCCATGAAATCCTTAATCAGGCATTAGAAATCATCATGCCAGAGGATAAGCGGTCAAGGGAAGTTGTAAGTGTAGCGCTAGCAACGTCCGTACAGCATTTTTGCGAGGACAGCTATTCAATGGGATACAATGATTGTTTGCTCGACATTCTCATGGAAAAGGAAGAAGTCAGCGCTCCTATCATGTTTCCAACACTTAAATCGTAAATAGCCCATAAGAAAAGCCAGTGGTTAGAGAACATCTAGCCGCTGGCTTTTTGTATTACATTTGAATTGCTACGATTTCCCACGAAGAATAATTGGAAAACCCAGAATAGGGGTGGATTTCAAAGTTCTTCGTCTCTCCCGGTTGGATATCCAAGACATAATCAATATCTCCGCACACGGGAACTTCTTCTCCGCTCACATCTTTCATCTTATACAGAACGATGACCTTTGCATTTGTCTTGTATGCGCTGTTGTTAGTCACTTTTCCGGTGAATCTTGTCTCATAGCCACTACCACGCTTTGAAGTATTGGTAACAGCCAATTCACCTGCTCTTAAAACTTCTTTTCCTGCACTCGGCTGATAGTTATAGTCCTGAGCCGAAACAGCCATTTCGATACCGGCAGGGATAGTACCGTCATACTCGTATGTGAAGTATCCGGCATACCAGTAGGAATCATCTTCCGCAACCCAGTCCAGATATTCATCGTCTGTTTTAATCACGGAGCCATCCTCTGCAACAACTGCGATTTCAATATGGGGAAACCAGACCGCAAGATTTTTGTTCGTATTCTCGATTTCAAGCGCATAAGAAATATAAATCGTGCTACCGTCACGCCACGCATAAGACCCATGATTCTTAATGCCTAACGGTTCATACTGTGTTGCATTAGTCTGCTCAAGTTCAATAAGGCCAGACCATTCATCAGGCTTTTTTGCAGCAATTGCACTGATAGGCATGGTAAAAATCAAAGCGGCAACAAGAATTGCTGAAGCAAACTTCTTCATCTTTACGTCCACTCCTTATTCGTCCACAAGGTCTGCGTACTTTACTTCAACGCGAGGAATTTCATCTTTTGTCATTGTCAATGCTCTTGTGATTTCAGCTGTCCCGGTAAATTCTCCGTAGATTGTAACAATGTCGTCTTGAAGAATCTTTACAGAGCCGCTCTCCCTTTTATCAACAGCATAGTATTCGTTTCCAAGGTACATATCATACCCATCTTCGTTATCCTGAACGCGCCATGCCTTGTCGCTGCTGAAAAGAGAAGCATCCATAATCTGCTGTACCTTTGCCTTGATTACAATTCTTGTTCCAGCGTACTTTTCCGGGTAGCGGCATAAATCCTTGTAGCCTACGGTTCTGCAAGATTCTTTGTATTCTTCTTCCGTTTCAACATGGATAGGTTCACTCTCGGGCTGAGGTTCGCTCTCAACTTCGGGCTCAGACTGGCTTTCAGATACGGATTCACTTTCAGCTTGCTGCTCTGCGGATGCAGATTTTGCTTCTTCCGCTGCTTTGATAGATGCAGCTAAGGTTTCAGATGCTGCTTTTTCTTCGGAAGCCGCCGCGCGTTCTGCTTCCAGCTCCTTGTCATACGGAAGATTCATGCCAACAACAACTAGCACTAAGCACACAACTAAAGCAATCAAGTCTTTCTTCGCTGAATACTTTTCGTGCTTAACAATCGACTTCAGGAGATTCCAGATAATCTTTACGCCGTATGCTACAAAGACCAGCGTACAGCCGATTCCAAAGTCTCTGCCATCTTTTTGATAGATTCCGTAGAATATACCAAAGCAAATATAACAAACGATAGACCCGTACCAGAACTTACTGTTCCCTTTTCCTCTAAGTGCATTGACGATACAACACACACTTAGAATAAATCCAGCAAGCAGCATGATTCCACTGAACGTTTGCATTTTTAATTCCACCTTTCCTTTGCCAGTATAACACATTCAATGGCTCCGTAAGGGGTCTTTTTGTTTTTTTCGGAATTTTTGGAGACTTGCACAATCAGATGGGGTTTGGTTTGTGAGGATGAGGTGGGTGTTAGTAACACAAACCACGAAAAACGCCTTTTTCTTTGAAAAATTTTATCGCGGGCATGACCCACCCCGCCCCCGGCTCTCCCCATATACCCCAGAGGTGGAGACCCCAGCACCAGCGCACCTGGAACGGCTACACAGCACAGGCAGCAGGGCAGGCCGTTCCGGGTGCAAGGCAGACCATGCCGGACAGATCGGGACGGCGGCGGGGTGCTGAAGGGCTGGCAATCGCTTTATTGTGTGTATTATGGTAGTGCTCCCTTTGGCATGGTTTATTGGTAGCAATATGCACAACTTCCGTTAGATTTATTTTGCTTTTCTTGTGGTAGTTATTTACTCCCAAATTGTTGACATACCACCCTAAACGGAGTATAATAAAGGCACAAACAAAAGATACACCAAATACCGTTACAAAAACAGGAGGACAAAACCATGAAAAAGACTATCAACGTGAACGATCTGTGCAACGAGTTCAAGGACTACGGCCGCGACTATTACAGCTATGAAGGCTATGAAGCACTGCTCAACTATTACGATGAAATTGACCCAGATATGGAACTTGATGTTATCGCAATTTGCGGTGACTGCACAGAATATGGCGATTATTGTGAAAATGTCTGCTCCTTCTCTTCGCTGATTGCTGATTATGGCTATCTTATCAATGATGATATCGAAGACGACATTCCACGCGAAGATTACATTGAAGAGCTTGTTGAAGCACTTGAAAAGCGCACAACGGTATTAAAGCTCGATAATGGCAATTACATCGTGTTTACGTTCTGAGGAGGGCAAAGCCATGAAAAGAACCTCTAGTATGACCTACCGCGAAACAGACGAGAGCAAAGAGCTTGAATTGTACACCACCAACAACGGCGGCTTGTACCGTCAAATGATAACACCCATTATTAACAACCTACGCAAAAAGTACCAGCGCGGAACCTATGACGCAGACAAGGCCGTTGACCTCTGGTATAACGTAGCTACTGAGGGAGCAAAGCTATACAATAAAGAGTTTGGCAGCGACAGCCAATGGAGCCGCCTATTTAACGTCCAGTGCCGCTATACTGTGGCGGTCAACCTTGAGAGCTACTATAAAGAGGAGGTAGAGTATAATGCTTGATGCAACTCAAATTTATGCCCTCTGGTACGTGGGCGGCATGATTTCCGGTGCGCTGGTTATGATCGCATTTCTCAACAGCTAAGGAGGGCTAAAAAAATGACGTTGTTTGAAGAAAAGGTAAACGAGTACCGCGAAAACAAGCGGCTTTTGGAAGAGCTGGAAGCGATGAACAAAAGTATCAAGGCTGATATTATCTGCATGATGCAGGGCGCGCCAGAAATGGCGCAAGGCACCGCAAAAGCCATTTACAAGGACGTTCAGAGCGTCCGTCTTGATAGCAAGCTACTCAAGACGCTGCACCCGGATATATATGCAGAGTGCAGCAGTAAAACCACCTACAAACGTTTTAGCGTGGTATAAGGGGGGTACGACAAGTGATATTATCTTGCATCCTATTTTTCTTCTGGTTTTTCTCGGCACTGTTTAAAGCGTCCAAATAAGAAGCATTTCACCCGGTCAGAAATGGCCGGGCTTTTCTTTTGCCTTGCATCTAACACGGTGCAGGGCTTTTATTTTGCCCCGCTGCAATACAGCCACATACAAGCGTTTACAGCGGCCTTTCTGTCGTCAATGCAATTTATGCGGCCAAAACGCCAAAACCGTTTACAGGGATTTACAGTGGCGTTTCCGTTGATTTGCTCTATTCCAGCGCACGCAATACAGCAGCCACACAAACCGCCTATACACCGACTACGCAGCGCTGGAGGGCATACCGTCAAGTGCTGCACCTCCACCAATACCAGATACCACCGCCATGCCGGACGCTGTACAGGGGCAACGTGTCCACCTACTATAATAATGTATATAAGGGTGCAGCGGTGCGCCCCTGTCGTGGATCTATGCCAGGCAGTGCAACATAGCGCAGACCATGCCAGCGGCGGCGGTACAGTCCAGCGGCAGGGACACGGCGGGCGGCGCGGAACCACTAGCGGCTGCCGCCGTATCTCTTTTCGGGCTTTCGCCCGATAGCCAATAGAGGCCAGCAATAGTCGCAGCGTTCCGGCTGGAATAGTCGTAACAGCTTCTGTAATAGTCGCAGCTTCTCCCGGCGGATAGTCGTAGAATAGTCGTAAAGTCGTCTGACGACCATCGTTTTAAAGTCCTATATATAGTATAGTAACGAGCTGTCCGCTGATAGTCGCAGAGCAATAGTCGTAGCGTTTTCTTGCGAATTATCGTCAAATAGTCGTGTATTTTTTTGTGTGAAATAGTCGTTCTTCTTTTAGAGCAAGAGATGTGCGATAGTCGCTAAGCCATCAGACCACCAAAAAAATCAATATGTGTAAAGACACCTGTCAATTTTAATCCCAATCACATTACCTCAAAATATTTATCAATCGTACTTATTATAATAGTCGCAAATAATTGCTCAATCTTTTTAACTATTATTCCACCGTAATAGTCGTATCATTCGATTCGGTTCGTTCTCCTCTGATTTAATTACTGACAACTACAATTATATCATACCAACCAACTAGGATTACTCATTCGGCAAATATCTCAATACTTTTAACTATTCAACAAGACTATCCGACTGGTCAGTTGCTTTCAATTTGTAATCAACTGCTCATGCCACTATGCAACATTTCTACATATTCAACCGACTACAAAATAAAGCCAATTATCCATGTGAAATAGTCGTAGACCATCCACCAGTCTGAACCTCACGCCAGCTCTCGCCTACGGTCTGCTCTGCTGGCTAACGGTATAGCTTTGGAGATAGAGGGTTGTAGGGGGAAAGAACCTTTACAGGCGATTGAACTCTGGTTCACTGTACTGTTGCTTCTCTTGCTCTCTGTCAATCCACATATCAGCAAAGGCCTTCCAGTTTGTTATAGGCTTTCCGGTTTTGGTCATCCAACCTGTTCCATCATAGTAGTTCATAAACCTGCTGGCAAGCCTGTTTTCACATCCAGCATCCAAAAAATACTCGCTCACATCCTCGAAGTCCGGCGTGCTGGCGTTCCCATCGGGCGGTTCGCCCGCTTTCTTAATAACTTTTTTTCTTTTCTTTTCTTCTATATTAAGGAGGTGAACGATTGTTCCCCTCACAGGTGAAGCATCGTTCCCCTCAGAGGTGAATGATTGTTCACCTCCCTTTTCGCTCTTTAAAGATTCTTTCGGCACTTTGACGTATATCTTATCGGGCTTGTTCTTGCCTTCACGCTTGCGCTCGATCAACCCGGCTTCTTCCAGCTCTTTCAAAGACTTCTTGACCCATCGTTCTGTGAATCCAGTATCGGCAGCAAGGTCTTTGATGGGATACACAATGTATACTCGCCCTAATTGGTCAGCAAACTTTCCGCTTCTGCTTGCCCTCTGTGACGACCTTGCACGATTGAACAGGTAAATGTAAACAATTTTCTCTGTTGGGCTAACGTCAATAGTCGAGAAGAATCGGGGGTATACCATGTACCCATTGACCTTTGTATCGGCTGTCATGTACTGCATTTTTTCCTCCTACAATAGCGCTCACAGCCCCGTAGAGCCGGGCGGATAATGCGATTGAACGATTCTTCGTAAGAACGGCAATAGTCTACGCCTTCCTTATGCGCTTCATAATCTCTGCGAGCTTCAATCATTCCTCTCGTGACCATTCGCACCACAACGGGCGAAACGCCCGTGCTCATCATCAACTTTTCAAAACGTTTTCTGGTCATATTAGTTCTCCTTTCAATCCATCCAAGTATACTCTTGGAACCGTTGAATCTGCTTGTTAAACGTGATGGGAAGGTCGCCTATCTCGCCTTCCTTGTTCTTGCTTAGTCGGAACAGGTACTTGTCTGAGTTATCGCCGGACAGAAGGATGATTGCATCTGCGTCCTGTTCAATCTGCCCGCTTTCTCGCAAGTCGGAGTTAGTAGGCGTTGCTCCTGGCTTGGATGGGTTTCGATTAAGCTGTGCCAGCGCCACCACAACAATGCCTGTGGTCTGTGCAAGTTCGTGCAGGGCAATGGATATAGCTGTAATGGCGGCATATCTGTCCTTTGCGCCTGTTTCATGGATGAGTTGAAGATAGTCTACGAAGATGACTTGAGCCTTTTTACGGAGAGCCTGAGCCTTCATCCACGCCACGTTCTTCCCGGCAGCGGAGCGAATGTAAAGGGGCATTTTCATGTTCTTTGCCTGTCCGTCAATCTCATTCAAGCTGACCGCCTTATTTTTCACTGTATCCAGAGGGCAGTATATTTGATTAGCCATCAGACGTGCGCCCAACTTGCGTTTGCTGGTTTCCAAGCTGAAATAGTACACGGTGTAGTCCTGCTTTGCCATGCTTGCTGCTATTTGCAGAGACAGGGCTGTCTTGCCCGCAGACGGTCTGCCGCCGATGATGATGAAATCGCCCGGTGAGATGTGCAACGCTTCATCCAGACGCTCTAAGCCTGTCTTAATATACACAGGCTTCTCGTCCATGTGAAGCACATAGTCGTTCAGCACATCCTCGTATGTCCACGCATCTTCTTCTTCAGCTTTCAGGCTCATTGCTTCGCCCATCTGCTGGTAAATGTCTGATAGATCAGAATAGTCGGTAAGCTCGCTGGTCATCTGAAATGCCAGACCTTGCACACGAGTGAGTGCCGCTTGTTCTCTGATAAGCTGTGCCCAACGCTGCATCTGTTCCCTGTCAATTCGCACACACTCTGATTCACAGGTTTGTACACACGCCAAGAGCGTCTGCGCTACGTCTGGATGCTGCGTGTTTATCTCGACTATATCTATCTTACCCCTAGCCGTCCAATAGCCCTGAACAGCCGCAAAAGCGTCTCTCAGCTCAGGTCTGAACAAGTCAAGTTCAAGGTCTGGTATGATTTCATCCACAACGCCCGGCTTGCAGAGCATCAGCGCACCGATAAATACCGTTTGAACGTCCATTGTCATAGTCTAGGAAACTCCATCTCCGTACTTTGCTCGTACTGGTCATCCTGTTTCAATGCGTAAATGTCCTGCCATCCAGCATAGATGCTCTGGTCAAGAATGGCTTTCCAGTCATGCCGATCAAACTTTTCCAGCTTGTTGCAGAGCATCTGTTTCGCCCTGTCTGTCATAGGCTTCTTGATTCTTGTACGCATTTGTGCGAACTCTCGCAGAGATTCCAGCAGGGCTTTATCGCCATGAGCAAAGTCGGAGAAGATGTCAGGTTTCTTTTTGACTGCACTCTCCGGCATGGTCTTGACGTTCATTTGACTGTCAGTTGATACAATGGGCTCATTGTCATCTGACTTTGAACTCATAGATGAGCTGACTTTCATCTCATTTATGACATGAGGATGAGCCGACTTTCGTGTAGACCATCCTTTCGACGCAATATCGCTTCTTTTTGATTCTTCATCGAGCAGATGCTTAATCAAAATGAAACAAGATTCTGCTTTTTTTGAGTTCAAAGTTGCGTCTTTTTCTTCAAAAACGTATGCACAGATTGCATCGTAGAGTTCCAACTTCTCTTTGCTTTTGAGTGTGGAGATGGCTTTAAAGTAGTATCGTTGGAATGTAAAGCTGTCTCGTTTTTTGTCCATGCTCAATCCTCTTTGTAGCGTTTGTTCCATGCTTCGATAAGGTCTTTTTTAATCTTTTCTTTATCAGCTTCGGAACAATCAGAGCTGTACAGCTTGCTTTCCATGAATACCCGGCACTTGCATCCATTCTTGCCGTTTCCTCTTGTTATAAGCATCCAGCTTGTCAAATAGCCGCTGGCTTCGTCAATAGCAACTTCTCCGCCGCAGAACGGGCATCTCTTGAGTTCTGTCATTTTCTAAATCCCTCTCTAGTTCTCGTGATTCGCTTATGCGCCTTTACAGGCCTTTTGCCTTTTCCGTACGCTGGGCGGATATGTTTTGCCTTGATGTACCCACAAGGCGGTTTCGGCCCAAAGTCGAAAAGGCTAAAGTCCATAATGATAATGCCAAACTTTTTGTTCGTCATGTTTACTGCTCCTTACGCATACCATTTCGGTGCTTCGTTAAAGATTTCCACGCCTTCTGTAAATCCAAGCCTATCTAAGGTATCGCACATAATGCCATCCATCACGCCATGAACAATTTCCTCGTCATCTCCGTACTTTTGGTACGCTTCCCGCATTGCTGCCGTAAACGTTGCAATCATATCTTGCGTAATAACGATACTGTTTTCCATAAGCCCTCCTATACCATCGGAAACGCCATCCAATGCGTCACCGTCAAATCTTCCGGCAGTCTCTCGCCTATCTCGTCCCAGAACTGACCGTCTGCGTAACAGCCAAGAAAGTACGCTGTCGGCGAGATGCCTTGCAACATTTTTCCATATTTATCACGCCACGTTGTCCTAGTCGCGAGCAATAAAGGCTACGTCCGCTCTCGTGGTGGTTCGCTGGCTGGATGCCAGAGTGTGTTAGCCATTTTTATACCCCGCAGTAGCAAGAACGACTACATATCCAATTAAGAAAATAGCAACATTGATAACCACACAAGCAACAAACTTAATAACGATGCTATCAATATATTCGTCTAAAGTGTCCCAAAGGATATATCGTTCAAACAGATAAATGGGAGATACAAACAATATCCCCACCATCGTTGTCAAAACGATGCCTAAAGCGACTTCATATATCGGCATTGCCCTTTCTCCCTTCAATCTCCGTCCCATACACCGTCAGGCCGCATCTTTGCAAACGCAAGCAGACCATACAAGGCGCGTTTGGCATTGCCCTCTGTGGCGTTCCAGTAGTCGTTATCGTCCACATCATCACCAAGTGCGGCAATAGCCTTTTCCAACATCGGGATGCTTTCTGCGCCTGTTTTACCGTAGATAGAACGAATGCCATCCTCACCGAACACATCATCACGGTAATAGAACTCCCCGTAGTTCCATGTGACGTTGAGCCACAGTTCTTTCGTTCCGCCCATAGCACGCATACCACCAGCGATAAAATGCGTACTATCTGCTTTGAGCGGTTTGTGCGTTACTGGGTCGCACAGTGAAATATCATAGCTCATCTTCCTTCTCCCATTCCTTGCATCCTTGTTCATTCCACACGAAGTCTGCAACGTGTTCTGATTGGTCGTTCACACACACGCCCTCCGGCTCTGCGTACCATTTGCAAGAGCCGCAAGACGGCTCAGATTTGTTCTCACAGGATTCTGCTGTGCATCGGATAGCCTTACCAGCGGAGAACTGTTTGATGCCAATGCAAGAGCAGTGTTCGGTGGTGCAGTAGAAGTTCATTCCTCTATCTCCTTCCATCCGATAAACTCGCATAAGCCAATAGTGTTATTGGCGCAACGCTCCGGGTCTCGATGCTTGATAAGCTCGCAGATGCCCGGTGTCAGGTTTTCCCTGATGTCATCATCCGTCATGGAGCGAATGAAATCGCCGTTAGTCATGTTCTTCCACCTCTCTGTACTCCACGTCAATCCCTTTCGGCAAAGCCGTCTGGTACTTCTGGGCGAGCTGTTCTGCGCTCTGGGCATCGCCCAACGGCTGTTCAGGCGGCGCAACGGTGACTTCCACGTTGTCACGCATACCAAAGTAGTTCTTGGCTCGGAAAATCCACTCTGCCGGATTCTCCTGCCCGTACATACCGTTGTACGCCCACATGGACTGCATTTGCAGAATCAGCTTCAAGATGTACTTCTGCTGCAAGCTGTCGTCACGGCGTTTGCCTGTCATAATCTGTCTCAGGCTAGGCCATTCGATGCCAAGAACCAATGCAATCCATTCCACAACAGGGGATATCCTGGCTTCGATGCAAGCGTCAAAGAAGAAATCAAGGCGTTGCTGCACTTCAATGGGGTTGTTCATGTCCACACTCGGAAGGTCGCCAAAATACTTTGCGGCAATCATGCCGACAACTTTCTTGTCCTCTTCATCGCCGATTCTTGACTGCAAATCCCCTGTGTTCATCATCTTCAGCTTCTCGATAGCCAACGCCTGTTGCTCCTTTACCTTCTTACTGACCTGTGAACGGATGCTTTTGTTCTTGTTGAGGTTCTGTATACGCTTCTTCTCTCGCTCTTTCTCACGCTTTGCAGCGGCTTGTTCTTTCGCCTTTTGCGCTCGCTTCTCACGCTTTTTCTTTTCGGCTTCGGTCAGCGGCGGTCTACCACGACCACGCTTCGGGGGTGTTGCCAAGAGTTATCACCTCTTCATTTTCGTTTCGATGTTTCTCAGTTCCCGTGCAATCCACAAGATGGAGCAGCAGTTGTCCCACTGCCGCCACCAAGCGCACTTTTCTTTCTCGCATACGCACCGACCAAGCGGATTGCTGGTCATCTTCATTGGGCAGTAAAGTTCGTTGTCCATTAGTACTCCTTTTCGATATGAACCTTTGCAATTCTGACCATCGTATTATCTTTGAAACACGCAGGTCTGCCATTACTGAGAAACACGCAATTATACGTTATTGCTTCTCTAAATAAGGAAACGTCCGTAATACTATTTATTCTCATTAAGAGATCTTTTTTGTAATAAAACGGTTCTCCAATCTTGAGCGAATCAAAACGAACCACCTGATTATCACGCTCTCCACGAATTTCCATTTTTACCTCCCAAGAAATACAAACGCCCACTTCATCCATTCGGGAATATCTGCGGAAAACAACCCCTTATACATAAAAATGGAAAGTGCGATAGACGAGACTGCCACGACTGCAATAAAAGCGATTACAACGCCTTGCAGAATCGCAAACTTTCTACGGCTTCTTTCCATTCTCTTTTCAATGTCATAAAGTTCGTTGTACATGATTTTTCTTAGCCCTCCAACTGGAGATGAGCGTTTACCATCTTGACGGGGAAATACTCATCTATCTGCAAAAACTCTCCGCTTTTTAAGCTGACACCGCCAGACAATTTACTTACCGAAAGGTTCACGTTAGCTTTCACGAGAATTTCTCCGTTAATCTCAAACACATCTCCATACTCCAGACACCCAAAATTTATTTCTTTTCTCTCAATGTCGCAAATTTCCATCATTTCCACCCAATCACAACTGCCGTACAAACGGCCAGACACACGTTGACGAACGCCCAGACGAGCATTGCCTGTCGTTTCTCAAACAGGTTGTCTGCCATGTCCTTGATTGTCCATTCAGACTGAACCACTACCGCCAGCAGGACTAGGCAGACCAGCCAGCGAGTTACAAATTCAAACATTGTTATCCTCCATCAAATCATCCATGCTCAACTGACCGCTGATGTTGTCGTCTTCCATCCACCAGCGAAAAACGTCCATTCCTGTTTGCCAATCGCACGGCAGACATTTTGCTTTTCTGACGTCAAGCATTCTTTCAAACGCAGAAATGTACATTTTTTCGTAGGCAGGCCAGCGCATAAACTCGCGCTGTCTGCCCCCCTACCAGCAATTGGACAGCCGATGCAGCCAACACGCTTCTGCCCTTCGCAGTAAAGTGGGTTGATGGGCAAGTGTTCGCTATGCGTGTAATTCCACACATCATCATCCGACCAGTCGATAATCGGATTGACGGTCATCTTGCCTTTGACGTTGCACGTTTCAAACAGCTTTCTCTTCTCGTCATTATCGCTCGTGAGGATGATGCGCTTCTCTTTGTCTTTGTGCATCAGCTCCATCACGCCACGACTATTCTTTCTCCGAGCGGATTCAGCCCAACGAACGCCAGTGGCAATAAACCGATTTTTCCCTGTGTTTTCTTTCAAAACATCACAGCAATACCGCACAAGTCGTGTGGGCGGCATCAGCTTTTGCGGAATCAACGTCCACATGGACACGGGCTTGTCCTTGTATCGTGGCATAACAATGGAGCACTTAATTCCACGTTCTTCCATCGCTTTGAACTGCTCACGGATGAAATAGACCGTTTCCGGCGCATCTACTGTGGTGTGGCTGTTGACCACCTCAAAGTTGATTCCTGCACGTTCAGCCAGCGCCACAAGTACCTGTGAATCCTTGCCGCCAGAGTATGTGACCATTAACGGCTTCTTGTAACGATGCTCTGACAGCCTTGCCGCGTCCTGCAACCGTGCGATTGCAAGCTGTTCCTTGTCCATTATTAGCTCCATCTTTCTCTCAACTCTTTTTCGACCTGTTCTGACTTTGCGGTGATGTAATCCGCAAACTCGTCAGGGGTCATGCCCTCTTCTTTGATCTTTCCGACCATATCCCAGTATCTGTCACCAATGCGGATGATTTTCTGCACCTGTTCATCGGTCAGGTCTGCATCGCACCGAAGGTTCTGAATCAGCGCGCCCCATGTGGTGGCAACGCCATCCAGAGCCATGCGAAAACCGTACAACTGGTTCTGTCGTGCGATTTTGCGGAGGTTGGTCGGCTTGACCTGTTTGCCGCACAGAGGACAGTTTCCGAATTTATTCATCCGACCGCTCCTTATCTTGAAGGCGATGGAGCCAACGGTAGTATTTTTCGCTTGCAATAATTCCAATTCGCTCATACGCCTTTCTGTCATCCGAAAAATCAAGAGCGGACATGCACACCATAACATCTGCGTATTCCTCTTCAAACGCCTTTCGGCATTCTTCAACGCTCTTCGGTGTCGGGTTCGTTCCATCCAGCGCACGGCGCAGCTTCAACGCAGCTTGTGCCAATTCGGACGCTTCTTCTGCCAACTGCGCCAAGATTTCGGTCTTAGGCAGGATGTCTGAAACTTTCTTGCTCACTTCTGTTCTCCTTTCAACCAGTCGTTCAGCTTTGCCATGCAAGAGGGGCAAAGGCGATACTCGCAGTCATACGGGCCGCCAACACCCCACACACGCATCTCAATGTCAGTGAAGTTGTTGTATTCGTATAAAGGATACGTCTCCCCGCATCTATCACACTTAAGCGTCTCTCCCATGTTCTTTCTCCAATCTCTTTAGCAGCCCATCCACGTCATACCGCCAATGGACACACAGCCTTTTTGCTTTGACCTCTATCCCCTCTTGTTCCGCCCACTGCCAAGGGATGCTCTTTCGGCTTTCGTTGTAACGGAACGCCAGAACCTTATTGGCAGGGATTGCAAAGGTGCGGTTGACCGCCCGATAGTTGACTATCACATGGGCGGTCTGACCGCTGTACCCCATTGCATCCACCATGTCCGTAATGTGCTTTTCCTTGCGGTATTTGCACTTTGCCTTGTCGTATTTACCGAACACCTTTTCCAGAGGGATAGAGGGCGTTTCAATGGTTTTTAGTTCAAACAGGTGGTTCATTGGGTATCGGTACACAAGGAAGTCGCAGATGTTGTCGATGGAAAAGGACAGATTTTCGTTGCCGCCGTAGTAGGCGGCAGCACTGTCTTTCAGGCGGTAGCACCACGCATCCTTTGGCACGGAAGCTTTGAAGTCTGCTTCAAACTGCTTGCCGGTGTTCATGCGTTGTCCTCGCTTTGATTATGAATCGTTTGAATCCGTTCGATTTGATGCTTTAGGTTTTCGTACTCGTCAGAGCCAAATCCATACGAATCACCGAGAACTTGAAGAACGTCCTCAACTTCCACAATGTGCTTGGCATTCACTTTTTTGGAGTATCGTATGTTCCCTTTCTCTATTTCTTGCATGACGTATCGAATTTGCCAGTTAGAAAACCATCCTCTGCTTATGAGCTGTTTTCGATGAAATACGAATTTTTGCTTTATAAGTTCGTCAAACGAGTTGATGCGTTCACCCGGCTCGTATTTCCTGCTCATTTATTCTTCACCATCTTCATCGTTCACGATTTTCGGAATTGGCATCCAGAGTCTTACCTTTCCTCGATTATTTTCTTCCGTCCACTTTCCGTCCTTAAACTCTCTCGTTGAAACACAATCGTCCCAATGCCAAAATTTGTATACAGCAAAGTAGATTCCATCTTTTTCTGGTTGCAAATCTTTCACGCTAATCCATCTTTGGGTCGGATTTATCGTCGGAAGTTCTTTCAGATGTTCAAGTTCGGCTTTCCACGCATCAACAGACGGAAATCGAATGCCAACTTCATCTCTCCTTGCCAAATTGATAAGCCCGGCTAGGTACTTTTCCATCGGTTCAACGTCAACAAGTCTCATCCTCGTTCACCTCTAAACCCACGAAACATGAGTTGCCTCGTCAGCGGGCTTTTCCATTTCCTTCATGATTCGCTTGTGTTCCTTGACCGTCATGTTATTCGGTACAAAGCACTCGTCTATACGTTTGAACGGATACATATAATGTTTTATAGTATCTTGTGCTTCTTTTCGTGCCTTTTCGGCGCACATTTCGATGTAATCATCTTCCGTCATGTTGTAGTCGGTAATGCAATCAACAACCGAAGAAAACCTGCACAACAGACCATTAGGCTGTCTTGCAATAAAAGCTCCCATTTATCGTTCACCTCTAAATTCACTTCCGAGAAATCGTTTCTTGCCACGCTCCCGGTGCTTGTCCTCGTAGTTGCGGTGGTACACGCTTTGGCTATAATTCAGCTCATGCACGAACGCCTTGCGCTCCTCGAAGTCTTTCTTCTCTGCCTTGTACTTCTCGCAAGTGTCGTGGCAAGCTGTGCAGCGTGATGTACAGTTGAGACAACAGGTAATCATTCTTCGCCGAATCTCCTTTTTGTAACGGCAATGCAGAAGCTATCAACTTCGCTCGCCCATCGTGCCGTACCGTTTCCATAAGTCTTTTGCCAAACAAGCGGAAAGCCGCCTATACCATCGAACAGACTGCCTAGCGTGGAATTTTCGCTCAGATAAGGCTTCATCTTCTGTGCAATCCAGAACCACTGAGGAAGTGCAATGGAATTTCCAAGCGCTTTATAGCGCGGACTGTCCGTCGGCTTGTGCTTCTTACCCTTTGTGTCTACCCACTCTCCGATATCTGTCCAGCCGTCCGGGTAGCCTTGCAGACGTTCGCATTCCGTTGGGGTCAGTCTGCGGACTATCCACCTAATTTCCGTTTCCGTTAGGACGGACTGCTGATTTTGCCCCGCTTTTTCTCTTGCAGCCAGCGCTGGAAACGTTCCGTTCTCGCTATATATCCTCCGAGCTTGATTATCCCACGGTGTCAAACAATCTTCCGGTTCTGTTACGATTGCCGTGTAGTCTGTGATTCTGCTTTCGTGATCTCCCGTAATGGTCGGAACTATCTTTCCATTTCCATTACCTCTTGCGTCAAAAACTCTGCACCTTACCAGCATATCGTTGTAAGCATCCTGTCCATTGTAGCTTCCAGCGTGAGCGCCGGGCGAAAGGGTTCCTGTTTTGTCTTGAATCGGAATCGGCTGAACGATGGCAAGTCCTCCCTGATTCTTCGTTGGGTTTGCGTCAGAGCAGTCGAGCGTTTTACTTACACCTGTTTCATTGAACCCGCTGTACGGATTTGCCGATTTCATGCTGTTACTTGACAACGGATTTATGGAATACGCAACTGCATGACGGTCGATTGTGTTCAGTGTATAGCCCACTTCTTCTTTTGCGCCCAAGCCGTTCGCCCCTGCCGTATCGGCTCTGTCAACAATGTTTCCCGCAATGCAATAGCACACGCCGTGTTCATGCCGTGCCTGTAGAGTAAAGGACGGGTCTCCATTCTTTCCAACTCCAAGACCTGTTTTTTCCCCCATCGAGATGTGTCTTGTAGCGATTTGTGTGTTTATTGGGATTATCTCCCCGGCTTGCACTAGCTGGAAAATCGTCTGGTCTTGGAGTGTCGATAGCGTCCCGACTTTTTCTGTTTGCACAAGTGCGCCCTTTCCGCCCCCGGCACAGCCAGAGCGGATTTTAAGAGAGTACGCAGCTGCTTCTCTGCTTTCTCTCTTATCCGTTCTTTCCTCTCGTTCAGAGCGGTCAGCTTCTCCCGTCTTATCCGTTTCTGTTCTTCTGCAATCAGCATTTCCATCGCCTTTGCGGCCGCGCCCGGCTCCCACCACTCCATCATTTCCAGCAGGGCAGTTTGCAGTAAGTCCGGCAATTTCTTTCCACGCCGGGATGCGCGAATCAGGATGCCTTGACAGGCTCGTTCGCTCAAATAGTATTTCTCCGGCGCGTTGACCTGCAAAATCCACGACAAGAGCGATACGTTTTCTTCTCTGGGGAACTCCCCAATATTGAGCGTCGAGCTGTCTCCAAGCCAAGCTCCATCCATTTCCGGCGATTGCTCCAGCTTTGCTCCATCTGCCCCCCCTACCCGAAGGTCGAGGAATTGAAACGTCTGGCTGTTCAATGCGGGCAAGTTCTTCCAGCACGGCTCTGAAATCTTCTCCTCCGTTGGAACTGAATGCTCCGGGCACGTTCTCCCAAATAGCGAAAGTTGGATGCAATCCATTTGTGCTTGACCTCATTTCCTTTATGATTCGAACCGCTTCTATGAATAGCCCGGAGCGTTCTCCGGCAAGTCCAGCCCTGCGTCCAGCAATGGACAAGTCCTGACATGGGCTACCGAACGTGATGCAATCCACAGGCTCTATCTTGTCGCCGTGAATCTTTGTGATGTCGCCCAAGTGCTTCATATTTCCAAACGCCCGTCCAGCCAGATAGCACAGCTCTTATATAAGGTAGGTGGTCAGGGTTTATTTTCTAAAAGGGCAAATCCGATGAATCGTCAATCACAGAGAAGTCATCTGCGTTTCCCTGCGAATAGTTCTGTGGTGCATACTGCGCCCGATTGGCGGGTTTGCTGTCAGACTTGCCACCGCAGAAGTCAACCTTGTTCGCCATGATTTCCGTTGCGGTGCGGCTGTTTCCCTGCTTGTCGGTATACTTCCGGGTCTGGATGCTGCCAGTCACCAGAATTAGGCTACCCTTCTGGAACCACTTGGAAACGAACAGTGCCGTATTGCCAAATGCGGTGCAGTTAAAGAAGTCGGTTTCCTTCTGGCCGCCACTCTGACGGTCACAAGCAATGCTGAACGTACAAACATCCTTGCCGGATTTCGTAACCTTAGCTTCGGGCGTGTGAACCAGACGCCCCTGAATTGCGATAGAGTTGAGCATTGTTTAGCCCTCCTTCGGCTGTTTCTGAGCACAGTCCCAACACAGGACGCGCCCAAAGCGTTTTTTCGTGCTTCTTGCAGTTTCCAACGGAGTGACGGTGCGGTTGTTGTACTGAATAGGTTGCAACTGCTTTCCGCAGCAAGCGCATGGGGGGATGGTTTCCGCTTCCGTTTTCTTCTGTGCAGGCTTGTTTGCCCTGCTTGTGGTCTGCTTCTGGTACTCGTCCGTGTCAGCGTCCTTCGTATCGTCAATGCAGAACAAACCGTTCAAGGCGTACTTTCTGGCGTAGCTACTAGACGTTCCAGTCACCTGCGCTGCATCCATCTTGGTTTTTTGCTCCGGTTCTCTTGCGTAAGCAGTAACCGTTATGCATCCACCATCCAGAGTTTCCACCTTTGCGGTCGCTTCGATGTAATGCCACCCCTCTAACACTTTAGGTTCATCAGAAAGGGTAAGAAGCAAACCGTGTTCTTTCAAAATTGGTTTGACCGCTTCCAAAATGTCCTCACAAGAGCGATACTTGTAACCGCCAAATGTGTTCATCTGCCCCTTCGGGGCTTTCAACTCTGACTGAACAGCCATCAGAGCTTCATGGATTTTGCTGTTGTCCATCAGTTGTCCTCCTTACTCGCTTCTTTCCTCACTTTACGGCAAGCCGGGCAACGCTTGGGCAGTGCCATGTTATGCGATTCAAAGAAAATGCGCTCTGCACGAGAAATCTCGAATGCTTTTCCGCAGTCACGACACGTTTTCTCAATGCTTGTGCTCTCGTCCCACGAAGCCCTTCTTGCGGCATCTTCTACAGCAAACGCTTCATTAAGGCTGTCACAAAAGCTCCTAACAAGCGTGTGCTGCGGTGCGTGACCGTTCTTGCGAAGCGTTTCCTCCAAGTTGTTCCTTTTGCAACTTGCGCAAAGAGTTTCTGTGCTGTTCGGGAGCACCGAAAAAGGCTTATTGCACTTTTCGCAGTGCTTGATTTCTTTCTTGTATTTGCTCATTTTCTTTCCTTTCTTCGGCTTCATTAGGCTTCATTGTTCTTGCTTTGGCTTAATACGGCTGTACAAAATCAACCAGCCATCAGGTCTGCCAACTGTGCGCGGAGGTCTTTCAGCTCTGCTTCCCTGTCCTCAATCTCAGACTGCAAGTCCTCAATCGCTGCCAGCCGGTCAGCTTCTTTCGCTTCTGCCATCTGCTTGTTGGTCATAAAGTACACGCCGTCCTCCGGCTCGGTCACGCCACCGAATCTATCTAGGTTCACGCTAATCATTCTTTCTGGGCCGTCCTCTCTGTTTTCTGTGCTCTTGGATTTGAAGAGCTGAGTACCACTGGCTTGTGTCGATTTCGATAGTAGACCACCGGTAATCGCATTCTTTATTCAAGCAATGCTTTCTGCGAATAATGCAATCGTCCTCGTTTCTAGTGTCGACGGTCGTAACACTTTCCTGTCCGCACATCGGGCATTTCACTGAGCATCCCTCCACTCGTTGGTGCGGTGGTGCACTCGCTTAATCTTACGGTTTTCACGTTCAATACGCTCATTCTCCGCGCTAACGCCGATAATAGCGAGAATCAAAGCAGTAAAAAACATTGAGACGGACAGTAGCGTATATCCAAGCATACCCCAGCCATTGGAAGCACCGTTGATGGCGTTTCCACATCCAAGTGCTGCAACGGCGATGGATATGCTTATAAAGCACAATACAGTGCCTTTAACAGTTTTCATTTCTCTTCACCTCTTTTAAGACAATATCAAATCCGCTTGGCTTGTTTTCACTAATGGCAATTTTTGCATTCAAGGCCTTTGCGATTTTTAGAAGCGTATCGACCCGAACGGAACTTTTCTGCTTCTTTCGCTTGCCCAAGATGCTGTAAATCGTCGGCCTTGATACTCCCGATCTACGGCTAAGGTCGTTGATGTTGAAGTACCTGGCCCTCATTGCATCTTCCAGCGTCATGCTTTTTTACCAACACCGAAAATCCAGATGGTTGCCATCAGAGCGCCAACACCTATGATGTACCATGTCGCCTTAACTCCGACCAGGAGTTCGATGTGATGCACCAGCCAGAAGTTCAACAGGAACGTTGCCAGAATCAATGCCAGGACGATGCCCCAGATCAGGACGATTTCCACAAGTGCTTTCATTTTTCTCCTTTCGCTTGTTGATGTGTTCCAGCCGTTCTTTCTCCTGGCTGTGCCACCGGATTTCCCGCTGACCGTAATATTTACCGTTCATCAGGGGCCTTCACCTTTCCCTGTGCAAGTAAAGTACTGTAATGGCCGTAGCTCATGCCGTATCGTTTTGCGGCATCGTTCATCTGTCGCACGGTATACTTTGGAGGCTCGTGCTTTTGAGGTCTCGCACGTTCTGGCTTCTGCACATCCCAAGTAATTTTGAACTCACCAGATGCTTTTAGCTCATTCAGCTCTTTTTGCTTTTTGGCTTTGTACTTTTTGGTCAAAGCCTTGTTTGCATCTGCTGCACATTCAGGGTGATACTTCTGAGACCAGACCTTCCGAACCATTGGCTTCTTGCACCAAGCGCATAAAGCCGGTTCCGGCTTAGCCTTAATTCCTTTCTTTATAAGAGCCTGCCGTTCTCTGCGAACAATGATTTTACATTCTTCACAGTATTTCTTGCACGGATTTACAAGGCCAAGAAAGACACCGCAGCGCTCACAGTACTTTTCTTCCACGCTGCATCTCCTCTTTCAGTCTGGCTTCCCGGTTATGCCTTTCAAAGCACTGGTTCAGCATCTTTTCCATCCAAAGAAACTTGTTGGCATCGTTTCGGGACATGCCAGCTGCCATCGCCAGTTTTAATTTGCGTTTGCGGCTTTGCGCCTTGCGAAAATTCGTCACCAGCACTCACCAGCCTTGTCCGTGATGAACTTCGGGACTTCCCGGCCTGTGGCAATGCACAGTGCAACCAGCCTTTCGACCCAGATGTCACGCAGTCCTTTTTCTGTCATATAGCACTGACCAACGCTAGGCTCTCTGAAATCGTTCCAGATCGTCAGCCCGGCAGCGCCATCAGTGATTGTCCAGATCATGCTGTAACCATCGTCGCACAGATCGAACAAAATTTTTTGCGCCCTGATTTTGGTTTCGTTGAGCTCGCAAGCTTCCCAGTGCTTTTTGCTGCTTTCTTCGTAGGCTTTCACAGCCTCGTCAATGGCAAACTTCGCATCGTCCGGGTGCTCTAGGTCTACCTTCAATGTCAAAATCTGTTCCATGTTCAGCCCTCCGCTTTCTTGCTCTTCTCCGTCTTTAAGAAGAAATTAACGAAATAGACTTGACCGATACCCGTCACCTTCGGGGTCTTATTGATAGAAGTGTGCCCATCGGAATGTGCAATGGACGTTTCCTTGATTTCAAACAAGCGAAGTTCCATAGACTTCTGCGTTGGCATATTGTAGTCCGTCCGCTTCTTGTCTTTAATCAAGTATCCGTTCTCACGCATCCACTGGAACAGGCGGTTCTGCCCCATCTGGATGCCGTTCTGCGACAGCAGCTTTGCCATCTCACCAACAAGAATGCTTTGGCTGCTTGCGCTCACAGCGTCAGCGAAAAGCGCTTTCGGCTTCATGGTTTCAATCTGCTTGTCCTTTTCTTCCAGTTCCTCGTGTGCTGCGATCAATGCAGTTGCAAGGAGCTGCGAGCGGGTAAGCTGCGGCTGTTCGGTCAGCTTCTTCTCCATCTCGTTGAATGCTGCGATATACTTGAGCTTCCACTCAAGAGCAGCCTTTCCGGTAAAGCCCATAGCCAGCAGTGTAAAGCCGTCACGGTTCATCAGGTACATGGGGTACTGCTTGCCCCTGTTCTCAAACGTGGTTTCGTAGAACATGGATTTGGTGGCGGAATTTTCCGCCGCCAAAATCTGCCGGATACTCTCCAAAGTGTCCTTGTGTTCCTTTCCGAAGTTCTCGGCAACCTGACGGCTAGACGCTACCGGTTCGCCGCTTTGCATGGATAGCACGATTTCTCTCATTTTTCCTCTCTTTCCTTTACAAGCTCAGCCAGAGCTTCTTTCACCTTAGCTTCCGCATTTTTAGGCTCACGCTTACCGTTCAGGATTTTCCCCAAGTATTCCGGTGCGCATCCCATTTTTGCAGCAAGCTCTCTGATTTCGATATTGTGAACATGAAGCGTTCCTACAACATCGCCTGTCCACTTAGGAAGCAAATTTTTTCTCCTTTCTTGTTCTAATACTTGAACTTTTTGAAAGAATATGATAATATTATGGTGTCAAGCAAAAACATTATCGAACGTTCTTCTATTTGTTCAAAGCCTTTAATTTGTTCTGCCGATTGAACTCGGTATCTTTATTAAAGCACAAGTAGTAGAACTTTTCAAGTGTTTTTGTTCAAGTGGTAGAACTTTGTCATCTTGTACAAGCACTGGAGGTAAGTTTTGTGTTTTTTGACAATTTCGTAAAACTATGCGAAGAAAAGGGAGTAAGGCCGTCTCGTGCTTTAACCGATGCTGGTGTCCCAAAATCCGCTTATAGTTATTGGAGAACAGAAGCAAGTTCCGGAAACGATGCAAAGCCGACCAATCAGAATGCAGTTAAATTGGCGCAGTACTTTGGCGTTACTGTAGACTACCTTCTCACTGGCGACCAAAAAGAGAATCCGCCCCAGCAGCCGCAAAGTGAAGTCGATGCAGCATTGGAGCGGATTAGAAAAAAGCTTGAATCTATGCCAAAGGAACAGCGTGAAGCGCTGATGAACCTGATCGAGAAGATGTGAGGTAAGATTTTGTATTACCTATTGTGTGGATGTGCCTTTTGCTTCTGGTTCATGCAGGCCTTGTTAAAAGGCAATGACCGTGCGCTATATGGCAACGGCAGAAAATATCGTTACCGCAAAAGAAAGAACCACTGGTTTTAAGTGAGGTGGATGATGAAAAAGCACAGCAAAGAAGAGCTTCTTAACGATAAAAGCAGTCACATGGGTGCAAGGTTTATGTACTCGTTCGGAATGGTTTTCATTGTGTTTTCCTTTCTTCTCCTGATGTATTCAACCACTGCCTTTATCATTTGTATGGCGGTTGGTCTGTTTTTGTTCTTTAAGGGCAAAAAGGAATACAATCTTTTTATGGAGAAAAATAAGCTAAAGCAGAAAATGTACAAAACGCCTATAAAAGCAAAGATTGTCGCTTCTGGGGTTAGTAAGAAAGCAGGAAGCGCTGCTGTTCGCACAGCGGTCGGCGGTGCTGTTGGTGGGCTTCCTGGTGCTATTTATGGCTCTGCTACTGCAAAATCCAAAGCCGATGTGACGTTCTATGTCACCTACGAGGACGGGCACAAGGCATCCGAAACCGTAAGCGCAAATTCTTCTAGGTTCAATGAGCTGATGAAAGTCTGTGAAGATTAACCCGGTAAAATAAAAACCCCTTGTGCCGGGCTGGTGTAGCTCTGCGCAAGGGGTTTTCTGTTATTCTAGGTCTAGGGCTTGCTCCGCTGCCGGAATCTTTTCAGGATGTTCCAACAGCCATTCGATAAACCTGTCAATCTTAGCTCTTTCTTGTTCGCTCATTGCAGCATATCCTCCCGATCAGCAAATACGAATGTTCATTTGATACGATTATACATCTTTCAGTTGTATAGTCAATGCAGTTTGAACAACTTCATAAAAATCTAACGTTTTCTTTGCATCCGTTACTTTGCATCGGGGAAACCAAAAATTGCAATGACAATGATTAAGAGCCACATTAAGTTTAAGTTACCCTTTGCTTTGTAACATTCCGTTGAGCATGGAACGAAAAGGGTTATCCGGTAAATCGTCCAGCACATCTGCTTTGACGAGAGCGTTTGTGCTGATGCTGTGCGAAACATTGTTTAACTGCACAATGGCATCGTCTAAGTCCTTCACGGTTGCTCCACGCCGTTCCATTGACTGGAGGAAAGTTTTCACTTCTTCAAGAACGACAGGGTTCTCGGCTTTATAGAATCCATTCGTAAAGTCCATCTTCTTCTCCTTTCACAGTTCCACAAGCTGTCCGTCAATGCGTTCGATGTTATCTGCTGGGTCGTGCCCATCGTCCAAGGCGGCTACGGCACGTTCCAAGATGCCTTTTGCTTCGAGGTAAGCATCTTTATCAGCTTCGTACCCAGAAAGGCTCAGGACAAGCTCCAGCGTCCGTCTACGAGCGTATGGAATAATCAGAGCATCTACGGTTCGGTTCATTCGCTTTCCTCCCACGGTTCAGGTGTGTGTGGTTGCCCATCGGGAACGCTGGCAGGCATTCCGTCGATGATTGGCATACGTTCATGGTTCCAGATTACAGTTTCTTTCATTTTGTGTTTCCTTTCTATTTGGAATTTTTTGACAATACAGTTATAACATAGGCTGCTGTTGGTTCTCCATAGCAGCTTTTTCCATTTTTTGGCTTGTCGAATCCGGCAGTTTTGTAGAATTTTGTTGAAAGGGCGTGAATTTATGGATGAATATTTGTTAAGAACTTCAAAGGCATTGGAAATGGCACGAATGCGTTCCGGTCTGAGTCAGCAGAAATTGGCGTCACAGATTGGCGTTAATCGTGGTACGATTGCCAACTGGGAGCAAGGCCTGGCAGCCATCTCCCTGCCAATGGCTATGCGCTGGTTCACCTGCTGCGGTGTATCGGTGGCTCGGTACATGGACGCTTGCATTCATCCGGGGCTGCTGGAGCATCTGGAGGACGACCTTTCCGGCATGGAAAAGCGTCAGATTCTTATAGATGCCATGATGGAGTGTTCTTCCTACGAGATAGATGCCTTGTTGTATATGCGGTACGGAGATCACGGTTCAGACCACATCGGTGTGCTGACGGAGGTTCTGGCAAACCTTCATACGCCATTGAAGGACAGGGTCTCTGTCTGCCGGATGGTATCGGGCAACTATGAAATAGCGCAGGCTACCGGAACAGACCCAGACCCGAACGGAACCGCCCCGAAGATGGAGATTCTCTATCAGGCGCAAGATGCCGGAACGGAAGCCGCTATGAAGTCCAACGATTCTTATACCGTGAATCCAAATAATATAACTGGCTGATTGTCGAATTATCGCAGTTTTTGAAAAACATTTTGTCCACGTTCATCCACTTTTTGTACACCTATCGGGCAAATTCGCCTTGTCAATCCGTCCCCCATAGACTGCAAATCGACAACATTCGCGCGGAATAAATAACGAATTATCGTCAATCTATTGCTTGTGATTGGTCAGCTTGTCTTTTTGTCCCCCATAGTGCAGATTAGGTATACCTTTCCATCCACTTTTTGTACACCTATCCGCAATCCGTCCACGTTTAATGTGACTAACGATGTACAGCTTCTTTCCGGCTACAGTCTTATTTAGCAAATGCAGAGTTCAGTTATCCACAAACCGGAATGGAAAAACAAAGAAATTGTTGAAAATTATCGTCATCGACTATTTAACGATGATATTTAACCTCTTGTTTATTTCTTGTTTAATATATAATAAGTAGATGGGGGACGAAATGACAAAGCATGGGGGACGTTTTGACAAGTCATGGGGGACGTTTTGACGACCCTATGGGGGACAAAAAGACAAGCCACGGGGGACAGAATGTATTGACTTGTCCCCCGACCTGTGCTATACTGTTTTTGGGCTGATAAAGGAGGCGAACAGATGCCAAAAATATCCGACAACAACCTTGTTGAAAAAAGCAAATCCCTTGTGTGGGCAAAGTTTAGGGACTACACAGCAGGCGAGCTTCGGTTGCTAGAGGTTTACTTGTCAAGAATAAATCCGAGAGACCCAAACAGCAGCCGTGTGGAGTTTTCGTTGGCAGAGTACAGAGACCTGCTGGGCTTAAAAAGCCTTGATGCACGAAGGATTGAGCCGCAGATCAAGCACTTTCTGGGCAATACGGTGTCGATTCCAATTGACAAAGAGAAGGGCACGTTTGAGAGCTTTGTCTTGTTTACAAGAGCAAAACTGGACTATGTGCCAGAAACAAGGTCTTATGTTGTGGCAATCACTTGCAACCCTGACCTTCGCCCTATCTTTTTTGATATTGCAGAAAGCGGCTATGTTCGGTATCGGCTACGTTACACGTCACGGATGAAATCACAGTACAGCATCCTGCTTTATTCAATTCTTCGGGATTGGATGAACATGGATGGTAAGCCGCATGAAATCAGTTTGAAAAAACTGAGAGAACAGCTCGGTGCGATGGAAGCGAGCTACGGTGTTTACAAGAACCTTCGCAAAAGAGTGCTTGACGTTGCAGTAGACGAGATCAATGCTGTGTCTGACATTGTGGTGACCTATGAACCGGTTCTTGTGGCACGAAAGGCTGTGGCAGTCAAGTTTAAGCCCAAAATTAAAGCGTCTGAGACGCTGATTGAAGCTCAGGCAAGCGAAGTATCGACTGAGCCTCAAAAAGCCGCCAGGAAGCCCCGCAGAAGCGGATATGAGGATTTTGACTGGTCTATGTGTGACGAGCTGGAAAAGCAAGACTGCATTGACGTGGCAAAAGTGGTTGAGAAGTGGATGAAGAAAGAGCATCCTGAAATCAAGCTACCAAGACGCAGAGAAGCGGTTTACGACACGGTGAAGGCAGCGTATAAGGATATTTTGTCTTTGGATAGGTCTCCGTTCCCAGATAGACCTGTTGGCTATCTGATTAGAAGCGTGGACAAGGCTGGCGTTGTGGATAGGTATATGCCAGCGTTCTATTCCATTGAATCGATGCAAAAGTAGTCAGAGTGAGCAGATGATGCAGAAAGGAGAAAGCATGAGTAAAAAAATCGTAGACGTTGCGCCGTTGATGGAATATTACCGAAACAGACTTCTTGAAGAAGGCGATAATATTGCTTTAGAAGATGCACTTGAAAGATTAAGAGAATTGAAAGACGATACAGATTCTTTGCGACCCGCCGGTCATTGGATAGAAAGTATTTGCTTAGATGATGCTTTTTGGGTATGCTCTAACTGCAAGTTCCCTAGTCAAGCATCTGCTGCACCAGAACTTTACCACTACTGTCCAAATTGCGGCGCAAAAATGAAATAAAGAAAGAGTGATAAAATGGCAAAAATTATAGCTGTCGCCAACCAGAAAGGCGGCACAGGAAAGACCACCACAAGCACTTGTCTGGCTGGTGCGTTGCAGTTGCTCGGAAAGAAAGTCCTGTTGGTGGATTGCGATGCCCAGTGCAACGCAACAGACACCTACGGCGCACAGACAGAGGACGTGTGTACCCTGTTCGATGTAATGACCCGGCAGGGTACGGTAGAAGAGGGAATCCAGCACTGTGAAGCCGGTGACATTCTGCCGTCAGACAAGGCATTGAAGGACATTGACGAGCAGCTTGTCCGGGACATAGGCAAAAACTTTCGGCTACGTGAAGCACTGGAATCCGTGTCTGAGCAGTACGATTACATCGTTCTGGACACTCCCCCGCAGCTCGGTCTTGCGCTTGTAAACGCTCTGATCGCCGCCAACAGCATTATCGTTCCAATTACAGCAGACCGCTATGCGCTTGCCGGATTGAGCCAGCTTTCGCAGACCATTGGTGACGTTCGCAGATACTTCAACCCGACTTTGAAGATTGAAGGTCTGCTTCTGAACCAGTACAAGAGCCGTGAGAACCTGTCCAAAGAGGTTGTAGAGCAGCTTCCTGTGATTGCACAAAGAATGGGAACAAGGCTGCTGGACGTGAAGATTAGAGCAGCTATGGGCGTTCGTAAGGCGCAAGCAGAGCGGCACAGCCTGTTTAGTGGTGACACGGCAAAGAGTACCAGCGCAGAGGATTTCAAGGCGTTGGCGCAGTATCTCGTTGGAGGTGAGGGCTGATGAAGTCAACCAGCAAAAAATCCACAGGTTTGCTTGGCGGGTTTGACTTCCAGCCTATTTTTTCGGAGCAGCCATTAAGCCGAAGTGAGCCAAAGGAAGAAGAAGTAAGCCCAATAAAGCCGAATAATGCCGAACAAGTACTGATTAAGCCTAGTGAAGCCACAGACAGCCATGCACAGCCAAATGAAGCACAATTAAGCAGTATTAAGCCGAAGCAAGCCAAAGACGGTAAAAGTCAGCCAAATGATGCCGTGTTAGGCGAAGGTAAGCCGAAGAAGCTGAAACAGGCAAAAGAAGTGCAGCGTTTGATTGAACAGGGCAATGTTCCCGGCGCACTGGCTGAAGCTGGCTTGACAAAGAAAAAAATCCCAATGCCGGAATCGCATCAGGGCATTGCAAGCGGTGACGGGAAGCGCTCTAAGCGCATTACTATCCTTATGAGCGAGGAAGAACGCAAGTATATCAACCGTGAAGCCAGACGGCACGGAATGACAATTGGGCAGTTTGTGTATGCTCTGGCTGCTGCGGCGGCAGATGGAAAGATTGAACTGGAGGATTTCTTGGAGGATTGACGTATGATTGTTTATAGACCTCATCGTGGCTCTTTGGAAGATGCCATGAAAGAAGCAAAAACTTTTCTGAACGAATGGCAAATGAAACGATATGTTGCAAATAACTGGAATCTTGCAATCGGAAGAAAAGTACTAGGCCCCGAAGATATTATTATCGACAGCGAATCAACGGATGATGACCGTGTCGGTTGGAAAAATGTCCACATGGTTTGTACAACTCGAATCGGAAATGAAGATTACATGAAGCAGTACGGCAATCCGCAGTGCATCGGATATTGCGCTTACGATGTATCAAACGTGCCAAAATCAAGCCTGTGGATTTGTGCAAAGAACAGCGTTCCGGGAGATTCAGACCCGCGTGTTATCGGATTCGATGAATCCGCCTTTGATATTGTTATAGCAAATTACGATGAGCAGTTCAAAGAGTGGCGGGATGATGAGGGCAGAATCCATAACATCACATAGTGGATGCCGTTATCTGAACCGCCTGTAAAATATTGAGATAGCAAAGGAGCGATGTATGGAAAATTTCTATTGGGTAAAAATCCAGTACAATGATGACGAAAAATGCAGACACTTTCAAGCTCCGTTCGTGTTGTTTGCGAATGACAAGGATGAAGCAAAAGCTAAAATCGAGCGAGAAGTCCCCGGCAAATTTTCAATCGTTGGCATAGTTGAGCTTGACAAGAGCCTTGTATTCCATCCGCAAGACTTATTTGACATAAAAGCCCAATCTGTACTTTGGGAATGAGGGGGAGGGGGGAGATTGTGCGCACATATAAGCCACACAAGCACAGAAGCAAAGAAGAGCAAGCCAAAATAAACGCAGAGGTAGCAAAACGTAAAGCAAAACTGGCTGAAAAGTACAACACGGGCACTCAATATTACAAGGGGATTCCTGTTGAGCTGATTGTAAGAGAGGACTACGGTTGCTACAAAGCAAAACGTTTCAAAATCAATGGGAGCAATCAAAACGTATGGATTCCAAACTGCTATCTTGAAGATAACGGAACAATCAAGGCGAATATGAACATTGATTTTGTATTCCGTAAGTCTGTAAACCAGTTAAACAAAGCTGGAATCACGCAAGCGATTATTGGTATCAAACGTAAAATGCCGGAAGCAGATGTGCCGAATCTCAAAAGCGCAATGCAAAAAATCGGAGATACAGGAACTTGCTAAAGTACAAACCCCTGTGCGGTCATTACGACTACACAGGGGTTCTGTTTTACTTATCAGCAATGCAATCCCAATAGAGATATGCCTTGCCATCTGCGGCGTCTGCGTCCTCAAGGAACGCTTTTGCCATGTCAGCGTAGAAGCCCGGAGTGTCAACGGACTGACGCTTTGCGACCTGACAATAATCCGAGTACATCATGTTCATGACAGCCCAGAAATCGTTCGGGTCGCAGGTGATATTGCGCTGCTTGGCAACGTCCTGCGTCTGTTCCAGCGTCCAGTGACAGCCCTTTGTGCCGTCAGCGTTCACCATGCTGTCGCACCATTCCTCAGCTTCATCATGGGTGAGGTGCTTGCGTGGCATCTTGATGGAACGGCTGTCCGCACCGCCATGCTCATACTGTCCAGATCGCTTATCCCAGTCTCCGTTCTGCGAGAAGCCAATCTGCGGCATCTTGCGCCCATACTCTACGTCAGGGTAGCGGGGGATAGGGTAGGGGTCGATGTAGCGGTTTTCCTCCTGCGGATAGTAAGAATAGCGGTCATTGCCATCTTCCAGCTTACGCAAACGGCGTTCCAGCTCACGCTCCCTGCGGTCACGTTCTTCCTCAAGGCGGTCACGTTCCGGCTCACGGTCTTTGTCGTGGTCACGGAGCATCATCATGCGGCGAAAATTGTTCTTGCCCATAATCTATACCTCCTCAAGAAATGGACGCAGGCGCACCGGCGTGGGAACGGCAGAAGCAGCCAAGATACTTAAACGTGCCGGTTCCGGTTGCAGACGTTGCCACACGGGTAGCGTAGCGGGTGCGGGTGTGGATGCTCTCGGCGGTCGCCTGAGCGCAGTTACAGTCGGTCAGAGGGTATGCGGTAGTTCCTGCACCGATGGTAATAACCACAGGTGCGTTGATGGTAGCCGTGTCCGGAATGCTCTGAGCGACCACGATACAATACTTCTCTCCGTTCTGGTATGCGCCAGCAGGGATGTTGATGGTCAGAGTATCGTCGGCAAACGTGACTGCCTGACTGATGACCAAGTGCGGGCAGAGTTTGCAGCTTGTTTTGCAAGCCATAGTAGTTTCCTCCTAAAAAATCAGGGGCAGAGGTGCCTTACCCCTGCCCCGATGGTTCACCCGGTGTTATCGGGGAGTGTGTAGGTTAGCAGCAGCCGCAGCAGTTCACGCCCACGTTGGGGTTTGCCACCTGATAAGCGGGAATCGGACGAGGATTGACCCGGTTCAGGATGGTATCGGTCTGCTGGGACATCACAGTGGTCAGAAGCGCATTCTGACGATCCTGAGAAGCGGCGAACTTCAGGCTCTGGTTCTCAGCGGTCAGAGTGGCGATCTTATCCTGCGTGAAGTAGTCCATCATGCTGCGGAAGTTGGCGTTGCAGTTGTCCACGATGGCACGAGCGTTGTCTGCGATAGCCTGACGGGTAGCGCAGTCCTGCTGTGCAATGGTGTACTTCAGGTCGCCGATGAGCTGCTTGTTCTCGCAGCAGCAAGATGCAAGCTGCGTCTGGATAGCAGTCTGACCCGCCTGACGTGCGTTGCCCTCCTGCATGATAGCAAGGCTGATGGCATTATCGCCGTTGGACACGCTGCGTTCCAGACCGTTCACAAGCTGTGCGTTCTGGTAGCCGAGCTGACAGATCGCCTGATTAGTACCAGCAAAGCCGCCCGCAACGGAAGCGTTGAGAGTGTTCATCTGTGCGAGCTGGTCATAGCCCAGAGAACAGATACCGCTTTGGATGCCAGCCAGAGAACGGGAAGTGTCCTGCTGGTAGAAGCCCTCAGACAGAGCCGCACGAGTATCTGCGCCGCCCTGACCGGTTGCGCCAGTACCAACCAGATAGGGGATGTAGCTGTTCATGCCGTTGTCACCGCCGTTCCTGCCGTAGCCGCCGTTGCCCCAGCCAAAGATGATGGCGAGGATAATAACAGCCCACAGACCTTCGTTGCCGAAGAATCCGCCGTTGTTATTGCCGCCGTCCTGCCCAGCCAGATAGCCAGTTGCAAAATCGTCCATAACAAAACTCCTTTCAGTTTTGTGTTATGCTATCCCACCGCCGTATGCGATGGGCGAAGCCAGATAAAAGCGGTTTTTATCAAGTCCGCAAAACTGAGAAGCGTTTCGCTTAGAGGGATGCTTTACCGGGGCAGCGTCAGGTTCAGGACGCTTGCCAGTTGGTTCAGGTCGATGCCCCGCTCTTTTGCAAGGTTCTGCGCCATCGTCCTGAGCTGCGTTTCGTTCTTGCCCTGAATCAGGTTCAAGCCCTGCATGATAGGGGCGTTCTGCCCGCTCAACTGCTGGATAAGCCCCATCGGGTTTTGTCCGGCACGGGCAAGGTTCGCAAGCTGCATGATAGGGCTGTGAGTAATCATATCAAACGGAGATGGCATTGCTTATTCTCCTTTCTTTGCTGTGGTAGCGGGCTTAGAAAAGCTCTTCTGCCACTTTTCCAGTTCATCCAGCCTGTGGACGAGGGCGTTATACTCTTCAACAGGCACATACTGCTGTGTCGGTGCGGCGGTTTGCTGTGCCTGTTGTGCCTGCATCTGCCGCCACGCTTCCGGGCTGTAGAACTCCTGCACATAGGATTCACAGGTGTCTGGGTTCAGCCGCTTGCAGTAGATCACGCCACTCCGCAGGTCGGGGCAGTAGGTCGGTCTGCCGTACAGGTCGGACGGTATTGCCAGAAATTCTTCCCTGCTGGAAACAGGTCTACCAAGCAACCAGCCACCTTCCTGCGCCGACTGCTGAACAGGCTGCTGCCCATTCATCGGCTGCGGACGCTGCGGCTGTGCCTGTTGCATCTGCGTGTTGGGTAGGGGAGTGGCAAGCCCTACCGTGCCCATGCCACCGTACGGATTGACAGGCTGCTGTGGAACATAGGGCGCTCCGGGTGTCGGATAATAGCTCATAATACATCCCTCCTTGTGCTCCAAGTGTACCGCATCAGCAAAAAGCGAAAGACAACGAAGGTACAACGAAGGACAAAAAAGAAAAGCGCCCACACGGAAAAATCCGCATGAGCGCTTAACTGTTAAGGGCTTCACAATGGAAGCAAGCCTAAAATATCACGTTTCAACTTTTACGGCAAGCCTTTTGACAAAACTAGTGCAAATAATACAAAATCCCCCACTTTGCCTATAAAGTAACCCGCGTGGAACGCAGGGCTTCGGCAAAGCAGGGGATTTTTTTGTAAAATCAAGAACGGAACCGCCCACAGGCAATGCCGCTCTCTACAAAGGCCGCAGCCTTTCAAGTCTAAAGGCGCCTCCCGCATGATACGCACTGCAAGTAGGCGGGCAGGAGAATGTATCATCTTAAAAGGCCCGCCATGATACGCATCGTTGAGAGGCTTGACGGGTTCAGATATCCACCCTAATGTGCTTCTTCGAGAGGCCGGGTGGATTTGTTGGACATATTATACCACAAATCGTGCAAAAAGAAAAGCGGCAGACCCGAAAGCCTGCCGCTTCAATGCGTTTTCGTGAAAAAACGCACCCGATTGAGATTACAGTATCACACATCAAGCATTTTGTCAATGCTTTTGAGCCGGTAGCCTATCGCCGTCCGGCTGTAATGTGTCTGTGCTGCAATGTCCGGCAGCGGAAGCCGCTCAACGTACCGCAGTAAGGCTATCTTACGGTCTACCCTCCCAAGCGGTGCGCTTTTAATGGCGGCGGTCATCTGCTGTCGATCAAGTCCTTGCAGCGCAGCGGGCAGCACTACACGAGCCACCGCCACAGGCAGCACCGAGCCAGAAAGGCTGCGGCAGCTCTCCGGCGTTGCGCACCATATTGCCAATGCTGGCAAAATGGTGACAAAACGTCACCAGTTTGTTAACATTGTCGATATGGTAACCTGTACAAACGTCTGTTCCAGCGCGGTCAGAATTTGTCTGGATAATGCTTTTTGAGCATCTCCACGGGTTAAGCGGTTCGTATGTAGTGCTTGCCATGATGTCCTCCTTACTTCCCGATCGCGGGCTTTTTCTCTGTCAATGCCTTTTTCATCATGCTGACAGCCTTTTCAATCACACTGTCCAGCACTTCATCCGTGATGAAAGGCTTCAGCCAGTCCGGCAGTGCGCCGCGCAGTGCGGCAAAGACCTGTGCCTTTTTCTTTGCGCCCTGACCGCTGCCCATAATGCTGTCCTCAGCGATGGTCACGAGCTCCAGCGCCCACTGCTTGACGTACTGCTTGTAACCAAGCCGGATGGCACCAACGGCCAGCGCGGCAAAGCCGATGAACATCAGTACCAGTGCGATAGGTGCGGGGATAAAGTTAAGCATTGCTTCCATGTTTTGTTACTCCTTCCATCAGGTAGTTATCAATTTTTGCTTTGCTTGCTTGCATTGCTGCTACGTTGTTTCCGGTCAGCTGCGATTCAAGCAAAGCACGAACGGCTTCAAGAGTAAGGCGGTTCACCTCGTCAATTTCTGTAAATCGCCCGAGGTCGCGGGTCAGGGCTGCACCATGCTGGAGCTGCCCCCGCTCGATGGCGCTGATGCGTCTGTCCATCTCGTCCAGTCGCTTATCTTGCGCCGCGTCCGGCTCTTTGGCTTTTTTGAGGTATTTGTGGATGATGTCCAGCACCTTGTCCAGTGTGATTGCACCGGCGCACAGGCTGCCCAGGATGCCCAGCACCCACAGTAAAGCTTCTTTTTCGGTCATTTGCCCTCCCGGAGACGGGTCAGGCCCTTCTTGCTGATAATTTTCGGGTAGTTGATGGTGGTCACATTGAGGTCAACGTTGCCGCTGATGCCCGGCACAGCGCCCTTGCTGGTGTGCTGGTGGGCATTGTACTTAAAATCCACCTTCGGGGTCTTGCCGGTGTAGTCGGCAAGCCACACGTCCCACCGAGAGGACAGCCGAGCCATGTCCAGCTCGTACTTGTAACCGGTGTAGGTGTACAGTTGGGCGTAAAAACCCATCCGCTCCACCCGCTCCAGCGCGTAAGCGGTAAGGTTGGACAGGTCAAGCGTGGACAGTTGCTTGAGCTTGTTTTCCTCCACGTCCACGCACACGGGCATGGTGAGCTCCTTGCCGCGTACCGCTTCCCGCACAAGGGCAAGCTCTGCATCGGCCATTGCTTCGCTGGTGGCGTAGGTGTAGTAGTATACGCCCACGTCCAGCCCGGCAGCCCGGGCGTTGCGGTAGTTGGTCTCAAAGGTCGGGTCGATGT
>ERZ834433.358-NODE-358-length-57178-cov-10.553175_pt1 | contig 57178 bp, 31 predicted proteins | sample MGYA00519948_ERZ834433 | MGnify/ENA primary metagenome ERZ834433 (study PRJEB31850, sample SAMEA3708752) | human gut metagenome | biome: human gut; feature: human-associated habitat; material: faeces | place: China | collected 2014 ...
CGCACGGAGAGCACATTAAGTGCTCTCCGGCTCGTGCGGAACTCGCGATCAACCTTATGCCCCGCCCCTCGGGACTAAGGATACATGGTTGGAGTGCCCGTGCTGCAAAATTCATTAGCTAGTGACGCAGCGTTGGCTCATATCGAAACATCTTCACTACCGGATAAATAAAAAAGAAGTACCGCTTGGGGGCGGTACTTCTTTTGAAAGCGTGTGCGTGTTGTGACCTTGGTGGTTCCCAATTACAGTCCGCAGGCTGCTTTGAGTTCTTCGACTCGGTCGGTTTTTTCCCAGGTGAAGTCGGCGTCTTCTCGGCCGAAGTGACCGTAGGCTGCCGTCTTTTCGTAGATGGGGCGACGCAGGTCTAGGTCGCGGATGATCGCGCCCGGGCGCAGGTCGAAGGTCTTCTCGACGGCCTCGACGATCTTTTCCTCGGCAACATGCGCGGTACCGAAGGTGTCGACCATGATTGAGAGCGGCTTGGAAACGCCGATGGCGTAGGCAAGCTCGACTTCGCAGCGGTCGGCCAGACCGGCGGCGACCACGTTCTTAGCGACCCAGCGCGCGGCATACGCGGCGGAACGGTCGACCTTGGTGCAGTCCTTGCCGCTAAAGGCACCGCCGCCGTGACGGCCGTAGCCGCCGTAGGTGTCGACGATGATCTTGCGACCGGTGAGGCCCGTGTCGCCCATGGGGCCGCCCACGACAAAGCGACCGGTGGGGTTCACGTAGATGTCGGCGTTGTCCCACGGCATGTTCTCGGCAGCCATGACCGGGGTGATGACGTGCTCGATGAGGTCGGCCTTGATCTTGCCCATGTCCTCGATCTCGGCGGCGTGCTGCGTGGAGATGACGATGGTCGTGACCTCGACGGGCTTGCCGTCCTCGTAGCGCACCGTGACCTGGGTCTTGCCGTCGGGGCGCAGGTAGGGCAGGGTACCGTCGTGGCGCACGGCGGCCAGGCGCTCGGCCAGGCGGCTCGCCAGATAGTGCGGCATGGGCATGAGGGTCTTGGTCTCGTTGGAGGCATAACCGAACATCATGCCCTGGTCGCCGGCGCCGATCAGGTCGATCGGGTCGGTGGTAGCGCCGGTCTGGGTCTCGAAGGACTCGTCGACGCCCTGGGCGATATCGGGCGACTGCTCATGGATGAGACTCATGACGCCGCAGGTATCGCAGTCAAAACCGAACTTGGCACGGTTGTAGCCAATGCGGCGGATAACGCCGCGGGCGATTTCCTGTACGTCGACGTAGGCCTGGGTGCGAATCTCGCCGGCGACGATGACAGTGCCGGTGGTCACGAGGGTCTCGCAGGCGCAGCGGACGTTCTCCACGTTGGCAGGCACGCCGTTGGGGGCGATGTAGCCCTGCTCCTGGAGCTCTATTTCTTTGGCGAGGATTGCGTCGAGGACGGCGTCACTGATCTGGTCGGCGATCTTATCGGGATGACCTTCGGTCACCGACTCCGACGTAAAAACAAAGGACCCGTGTTGGGGCGGGATGGAACGAAGTTCTTCTGACATGATTGTCCTTTCAAAAACGTGTCCCGGCGACCGTTACCATTCCGCCGGGCTCTCTATGCAAGGGCACATCATAGCGCGTAAATCAAACATTCACACCCTTTCCGCACCCACTCATTGGGGACAGACTTAAATGAGTAGCCTTAAACTAAGAATGTCCCCAGCGACTGGTCATTTAAGTCTGTCCCCAATGAGTAGGTCGGTGCCCTTTGTGCGGATGTTGCTTTGATGCTTTATACTGGTGCGGTTAGACATCCATCCTGCAATCGAGGAGATTTCCATGGCATCAGACGTTCGCGTCCGCTTTGCACCCTCACCGACGGGCAAGCTGCACATCGGCGGCGCCCGCACCGCTATCTATAACTGGGCTTTCGCCCGTGCTAACGGCGGCACGTTCATCCTGCGCATCGACGACACCGACCCCACCCGCTCCACCGACGAGAACACGCAGATCATCCTGCGCGCCATGCGTTGGCTGGGCCTGGACTGGGACGAGGGTCCCGAGGTGGGCGGCGACTTTGGCCCCTACGCCCAGACCGAGCGCCTGGACCTGTACAAGCAGGCCGCCCAGAAGCTTTGGGACGAGGGCAAGGCCTATCCCTGCTTCTGCACCAAGGAGCAGCTCGACGCCGACCGCAAGGCCGCGCAGGAGCGCAAGGACCCCTTCCAGGGCTATCAGCGCCGTTGCCGCGATCTTGATCCCGAGGAGGCCCGCCGCCGCATCGAGGCCGGCGAGTCCTACGTCCTGCGCATCAGGGTGCCCGAGGACCGCGGCGACGTCGTCATCCACGACGCCGTTCACGGCGAGGTGACCTTCGACGCCAAGGAGCTCGACGACTTTGTCATCTTCCGCTCCGATGGCACGCCCACGTACAACTTCGCGACCGTCGTCGACGACGCCATGATGAAGATCACCCATGTCATCCGCGGCGACGACCACCTGTCCAACACCCCGCGCCAGGTCATGGTCTACGAGGCCCTCGGCGCGCCCGTGCCCACGTTCGCCCACATCTCCATGATCCTGGGCGCCGACGGTAAGAAGCTCTCCAAGCGCCACGGCGCAACTTCGGTGGAGGAGTACCGCGACGCCGGTTACCTTTCCGACGCCTTCGTCAACTACCTGGCGCTGCTTGGCTGGTCGCTCGACGGCGAGACCACGATCATCCCGCGCGATGTCCTGGCCAGCAAGTTCTCGCTCGACCGCATCTCCAAGAACCCGGCGACCTTCGATCCCAAGAAGCTCGATTGGGTCAACGCCGAGTACATCAACGGCATGTCCGATGCTCAGTTTGCCGACGAGATCATGGTCCCCGAGCTGCACGAGGCGGGTCTCATCGAGGGCAACGTCGAGTACGGCGAGGACTGGATTGACGCGCTTGCCGCCATCGTCAAGCCGCGCACCAAGATGCCGGCCGACGCCGTGACCGTTGCCGCCCCCATCTTTGCTACGGCCGAGACGCTCGAGTATGACGAGAAGTCCGTCAACAAGGGCCTGGCCAAGGAGGGTATGGGTGCCATTCTGGACGCCGCCAAGGCCGCGCTCGAGGGCGTGGACGAGTGGACCGCCGAGGCCATCGACGCTGCGCTTGAGCCGCTGCCCGAGCAGATGGACCTCAAGAAGCGCGTTGTGTTCCAGGCCGTGCGCGTCGCTGTCTGCGGCAACATGGTGAGCCCTCCGCTGGGCGAGACCATGGCACTCGTCGGCCGCGACGATTGCCTAGCGCGCATCGATCGCGCCCGCACGATGGCGCTGTAATCGCTGCGCAAACGTATGTATCCGAGCCCTGTTCACCCCGAGCGGGGCTCTTGTTTCTGTAGACGTATGGGATAGGAGGTGCTGGGGCCATGGCCGAGCAACTTTCGCTGTTTGGTTCGCCGGAACCGGAGGAGACTCTGGTGAATTCCGTGCCTGCCGCTGCCTCGGCACAGCCTAAGCCTTCACCTGAGCCCATCGCTGCCTACGCGAGCGTGGTCCTCGACATCCCGACGCGTGCGCTGTCCGAGCCATTCGCCTACGGCATCCCGCAAACCCTTGCCAATGAGTCCCAGATCGGATCCACGGTCCTGGTCCACTTTGGTAACCGTGCCGCCGCGGGCTATATCGTCGACATTGCGCCCGAGCTGGGCGATCTGCAGGGCGACAAAGCCCTCGACCCCGCGCGCATTAAAGCCATCGAGGCCATCCTCAGCAAGCCGCTCTTTACCGCCGAGGCTGCCCGTATCGCACGCTGGATGAGCCGTGAGTACGTCGCAACGCTTTCCGAGTGTCTGCGTCTGTTTTTGCCTCCGGGCGGCAGCCCGCGTGTGGTCAAGGGCGACGACGGCGTGTGGACGGTTGAACGTCCCGCCGTCAAGCCTATCCAAAACCGCTGGGTCATGCTCACGCCCGAGGGATTCGACTATACGCCGCCCAAGACCGCAGTCCGCCAGCGTCAGCTTATCGAGGCGCTCCAGTGCGGCCCGGTCACGACCCGCGACCTCAACCTGCTCTATAATAGCATGTCGGCGACCATCAAGGCGCTCGAAAAGCGCGGCGTCGTGGTGGTGGAGGAGCGACGTGCGTGGCGTGGCTGCAGCGAGCAGACCACGCTGTCCTCGGCGAGCGGGAAGGCCCCGGTGGCACTCACCAACGGCCAGCAGCAGGCACTCGCGCAGATTGAGCGCGCCCGTCTGGACGCTCATGGCGACGTGGTGCTGGTCGACGGCGTCACCGGCTCCGGCAAAACCGAGGTCTACCTCTCCGCTATCGAGCGTGTGCTCGCGGCCGGCCGTTCGGCCTGCGTGCTCGTACCCGAGATCTCGCTGACGGCCCAGACCGTCGGCCGCTTCCGTTCGCGCTTTGGCGAGACGGTTGCCGTGTTCCACTCCCGCCTTTCGGCCGGTGAGCGGCTGGACCAGTGGGATATGGTCGCCAGCGGTGCCGCGCGTGTGGTCGTGGGCGCCCGCTCGGCGCTCTTTTGCCCGCTCAGCGACTTGGGTCTTATCATCATCGACGAGGAGCACGAGACCAGCTATAAGCAGGGCTCCAGTCCGCGCTACCATGCGCGCGAGGTGGCGGCCGAGATGGCGCGTCGGTATCGCTGCCCGCTCGTGTTGGGTTCGGCCACCCCTTCTGCCGAGGCCCTCGACCGCTGCCGCCGCGGCACGTACAACGGAGCAACCTGGACGCGCGTCGAGATGCCCGAGCGCCCGGGACACGCCGTGTTGCCCACAGTCCGCATTGCCGACCTACGCCGCGAGTTCTCGCACGGCAGCCGATCAATGTTCTCAAAACCGCTGATGGAGGGCCTGGAGCGTGTAGTCGAGCGCCGCGAGAAGGCCGTGCTGCTGCACAACCGTCGCGGCTTTGCGCCGTTTCTGATGTGCCGCGAGTGCGGCTGCGTCCCCACCTGCAACCACTGCTCAACCGCGCTCACGTATCACGAGCGCACGCACACGCTGCAGTGCCACACCTGCGGATCGTCCTGGCGCGTGCAGCCCTATCCGGCGCCCACGAGTAGCTGTCCCAAGTGCGGCAGTCGCTACCTGGCTAAAATGGGCCTGGGTACGCAGCAGATCGAGGACGCCCTGCACCAGATGCTGCCCGACGACGTCGCCATCATTCGTATGGACGCCGATTCCACGCGTGGCAAGGACGCGCACAAAAAACTACTCGAGCAGTTCGATGCCGCCGATTGCGCGGTGCTGCTGGGCACCCAGATGATCGCCAAGGGCCTCGACTTTCCCGAGGTCACGCTTGTGGGCGTGGTCAATGCCGACTTTGCCTTGAAGCTGCCCGATTTTAGAGCAGGGGAGCGTGCCTACGATCTGCTTGAGCAGGTGGCGGGCCGCGCCGGCCGCGGCGATCGCCCTGGCGAGGTCATCATCCAGACCTATCTGCCCGAGGACCCGGTTATTCGCGCCGTTGCCGAGCACGACCGTTCGATCTTTACCGACTACGACCTGGACCAGCGCCGCGACGCACTTTATCCGCCGTTCGTGCGCCTGGTCAACATTTTGGTGTGGTCGGCTAATCGAGATAACGCGCAGGACTACATTGGGCGCATCGCAAAGCTCCTCAAGCGTCGCTGGCATGCCGCCGCGCCCGAATTTTTGCGGGTGGGGAGCGCCGTGCCCCAGGTGCTTGGTCCGGCTTCGTGTGTAATCGAGAGAGCCAAGGACCGTTACCGTTTCCATCTGCTTGTGAAGTCGCCGGTAGGGTACTATGTCTCTGATGATATCGACGCCTGCCTTAAAGAGGTGGGCTCCGTGCGCGGCGTGAGCGTGAGCGTTGACGTCGACGCCTATGATTTGATGTAACAACCCGAAAGGATGGCCATGGAAGCCAACGGAATCGTACTGTCGCCCGACCCTCGTCTGCGCCAGGAGTGCGCCGTCATCGAGGAGATCACTCCGGCGATCGAGGCGCTTGCCGAGAAGATGAAGAAGATGATGTTCGAGAACGGTGGATGCGGCCTGGCCGCCCCGCAGATCGGCGAGCTCATTCAGCTCGTCACCATCGACTGCGACTACAGCGACAAGAACGACTACGACCCGTACGTGCTCATCAACCCTGTCATTGTTGAGCAGAGCGACCATCTGGTGCCGTATAGCGAGGGCTGCCTGTCCATTCCCGGCATTAGCTGCGAGATCGAGCGTCCCGACCATGTCGTTGTCGAGGCGTATGACCTGGACGCCAACCTGATTCGCTACGAGGCCTCGGGCGACCTGTTCTGCGTGTGCCTGCAGCACGAGATCGATCACCTGCACGGCAATACCATGTTCGAGCGACTCAAACCGATGCAGCGCATCAAGGCAGTTAAGGAGTACCAGGACGCCCTGGCCCGCGGCGCTCGACCGGGCGAGACGGAGTAGGTTTGTCCGTCCCTGGGGCGCCCGCCTATATCATCCCGTGCTCAAACATTCTCGCTGCGCTGCGAAACTGCGCGCGGGACGATATGTGGGCGCTCAGCACCGGGGACTGCGTTGTTCTGGCTCGGTTCGTCCGGGTGCCGTCGGGCCAGGGGGGCGTCTTCGCTGATAGGACTTTGTTGAGAGGGAGCTGCTTTTATGCGGCTCTTTCTTTGTTTTTGGGTATATTTGTTCTTGTTGAATTGTTATTGCGGATGGGCTGGGTACTTGGCTTTCCGCTGTTATTTGTAGCCGTCTCGGCTTTGGTTGAGGGGAGACGTTCTTTATGCGTATTGTGTTTATGGGTACGCCTGATTTTGCTGTGCCTTCGCTGACTTCGCTTGTTGAGGCTTGGAACGAGATTGCGCTCGTAATTACTCGTCCCGATGCTGTTCGTGGGCGTGGTAAGAAGCTTGAGCCTTCTCCTGTTAAGGCCAAGGCGCTTGAGCTGGGGTTGCCGGTTGTTGAGGCCAATCGTATGACGCCTGAGGTTGTTGAGGCGCTCCAGGCTGCGCAGGCTGATATTTTCTGTGTGGCTGCCTATGGTTGCATTTTGCCTGATGAGGTGCTGCATATGGCGCCGCTTGGTATTGTGAATGTTCATGCGTCCTTGTTGCCTCGTTGGCGTGGGGCTGCTCCCATTCAGCGTGCCATTCTTGCTGGTGATGAGGTTGCTGGCGTTTCCATTATGCGCATTGGGCATGGCGTGGATACGGGTGCTTATTGCGCGCAGGCTTCCACGTCGGTTGCCGGTAAGCATGCCGAGGCACTGACCATGGAGCTTGGTGAGCTTGGCGGTAAGTTGCTTGCCGATACGCTTCCCTCGCTTGCCGATGGCTCGGCTGTTTGGATTGAGCAGGATGAGTCGCTCGTCACGCATGCTGCCAAGATTTCCAAGCAGGAGATGCGTCTGGATCCGCAGATGACAGCGCTCGATTGCGTGCGTCATGTGCTCGCTTCGTCTGATACCGCTCCTGCTCGTTGCGTGATTGTCGGCAAGACGGTTCGCGTGCTCGATGCTGCGCCGGGCGATGTGTCGCTTGGCGAGGGCGCTGTTGCCGTCAAGAGCAAGCGTGTTTACTTGGGCCTTTCCGATGGCGCGGTTGAGCTGCTTGAGGTTAAGCCCGATGGCAAGCGTGCCATGGCTGCTTCTGCTTGGGCTGCCGGCCTGCAGGGTGCCGATCTTAGGTGGGGTGTACTGTCATGAGCAAGTTGTCTCCCGCGCGCAAGCTTGCGCTCGATGTGTTGATGGAGGCCGATCGCCGCGGTATGTACGCGCGCGACGTGCTGTCCTCCCGCGCTTCCGCTAAGGCCATTGACCAGCGCGATTCTGCTTTTGCCGCTCGTTTGGCGCTCGGTGTCGCCGCCACGCAGGGCATTTTGGATGAGTTGCTCGATCAGTTTTTGGATAAGCCCAAAAAGGTCGCGCCGCGCGTTCGCATGGCGCTTCGCATCTCGGCCTTCGAGATGCTTTATCTGCATACGCCTGGCCGTGTTGCCGTGAGCCAGGGTGTTGAACTGGTGCGCAGCGGTGCTAAGTCTGCCGCGGGCCTGGCTAACGCGGTGCTGCACAAGGTTGCGGACAACGTTGAGGACTTCGCCACGGCATCCGACGTGGATGAGTCCGAGCGCCGCCTGGTTCGCCTGTCTCGTTTAATGGGTCTTCCTCGCTGGCTGTGCGCTCGCATTATGGCCTCGTTTGATACGCCCGAGGGCGCGCTGAACTTTGCCGGCAATCTGGCCCCCGCGCCGCTTGCCCTGCACGAGAATGCGTTTGCAACGAAGACCGATCCGTATATCTCGCAGCTCGTTGCGTCTGTCTTCCCGGGCTGCCATGCTCCGGTCGATGCGCAGGTCGCGGTTGCATCGGGCGTGTTTGAGCGTGCGGCTGCGGTTGCCTCGGACCTCAACGCTCAGCTTATCGCTACTGCGGCGACGCGTCCCGGTCGTTGCCTGGAGATTGGCGCCGGTCGCGGCACCAAGACCTATGTGATGATGTGCCAGGCTAAGCGTGCCGGGTACGAGCGTCAGCATACCGCGCTCGATCTGCACGATCGTAAGTGCGATCAGAATCTCGCGCGCCTGCACAAGGCAGGCATCTCGGGCGTTCGTACAGTGTCGGGCGATGCCTGCGAGCTCAATGAGGTGCTTACATCCTTTGACGCGATGCTCGGCGAGCCTGCCCTGTTCGACACGGTGTTTATCGATGCGCCGTGTTCTGGCACCGGCACCATGCGCCGCCATCCCGAGATACCGTGGCGCCTGACCGAGAACGACGTTACGACTGAACTGCCCCGCCTACAGCTGACGATGCTCAAGGAAGCAGCCGCGCGCGTGGCTGTCGGCGGTGAGCTTATCTATGCTACCTGCTCGGTTTTTGATGAAGAGAACACGCAGGTCGTGGATGCCTTCTTGGCCTCTCCCGAGGGCGCCGGCTTTACTGCGGCGCCGCTCTCCGAAGCCCAGATTCTGCAACTCCCCGAGTACGATCATGCCAAGAGCCTCGTCACCCTGCGCCAAAACGATCGAGGTCTCTTCCAAAGCGTGCCGGTAAACGCCGACTCCTACGACGGCCACTTCTGCGCCAGGCTGGTGCGCAAGTAATTTCTAATTTGCGGTGAAATAGGGATTGAATAGCGGCATCTACCCGCCAAACAGTCCTTATTTCACCGCAACTCATAAGGAAACCTGGGTAGCTAAAGAAGCAGCCCCGCGATCGGTTTCGGTCGCGGGGCTGCTTGGTTTCTAGTGGTTGTGCGGACAGTTGGCGCAGCAGCCGCTGGTGGCGCTGGTACTGGAACCACCGCTTCGCTGGTCGGTGTTGTAGAAGCCGCTGCCCTCAAACTTGATGCCGCTTGCCGAGAACGTTTTTGTCGCCGGAGCGCCGCAGCTCGGGCACACGATCTCGGGGGTCTCGGACATGGGATGCTCAACCTCAAACACGTTGCCGCAGCTCGAGCACTTGTAATCGTAGCGCGCCATAATACTTCCTTTTCAGCACAAAGCGGGCAGATCGCTCTGCCCGCATAAATTCAAACAGCTGTAACTGTACCCTATATCGGGGGTTTTATCACGCTTCGCCCCAGAATCTATGGGTGTTGCGCAGGAGCTGTGCAGTTTTGCCCTCGGCGGCCGCAACGTCGGCCTCATTGGCCTGCCAGGTCCAGTTGCCCGTGGCGACACCCGGTACGTTCATGCGTGCATCGTCGCCTAGCCCCAGTACATCCTGCAGCGGCATCATCACAAGCGGAGCGTCGCTTGCCAGCGCGTCGTCCATCAGCTTGGCCGCCACCTCAACACCGCTCGGCTCATCGCCGCCTGCAAAGGAACGCGTGCACCAACCGGCGAGCGTCGACGTGTCGTGCGTCGAGGTGTACAGAATCTTGCCCGGCGTGGGGTGCACGCCGCAGCGGACGTCGTAATCGCTAAACTCAAGCACGTCCATACCGGGGAAGCCGCAGGTCGAAGCCATAGCGCGAACACCGGGCGTCAGATACCCCAGATCCTCCGCGATAAAGTTGAGCGGCCCCAGCTCGTCATAGGCAGTCTGGAACAGGTCCTTGCCTGGACCCGCCAGCCAGCGGCCGTCGGCGCAGGCCTTGCCTGCGGGAATGCTAAAGTAGCTGTGGAATCCCAGGAAGTGGTCCAGGCGCACGCGGTCGTAGAGCGAGAACGCGCGACGCAGACGGTCCATCCACCAGCGGTAGCCGTTCTCCTTCATGTGATCCCAGCGGAAGGTGGGGTTGCCCCACACCTGGCCCTCGGGCGCAAAATTGTCGGGCGGCGCGCCAGAAATCTCAATCGCCTTGCCGGTATCGGACAGCCAGAAGTTCTCGGGCTCGCTCCACGCATCGGCCGAATCGTCCGAAACATACATAGGAATGTCGCCGATGACCTCGATGCCCTTCTTGTGCGCATAGTTCATGAGCTCGCACCAGGCCAGGTCAAAGCGGTACTGCATGTACGCCTGCAGCTCTGCCTCGTCGTGGAAGCGCTTGTCGTCGATCAGATGCTCGTTGTAGCGCGCGACATCCGCCGGCCAATCGTGGCGCGACTCGCCCTCAAAGTACTTCTTAACGGCCATGTAGACGCAGTACTTCTCGAGCCAATCGGCGTTGCGATGCTTAAACGCCGTGTAGAGCGGGTCTGCATCCTCGCCGCCACGGGCCTTCCAAGTCTCAAAGTCGGCCGCCAGCTCCTCTTGGCTTTCGGGCAGCAGGTCAATATTGCCCGCAAAGGCCGAAGGCCCGGCGTAAGGGGAGCGGAAGAAGTCCGTCGGGTTGACGGGCAGGACCTGCCAGTAGCGCATGCCCATGGCGGCCAGATGGTCGATAAAGCGACGCGTGGGTGCGCCGATCGTGCCGGGCTTGCCGTCATCGGTCGGGACCGAGGTGATGTGGCACACGACGCCCGCGCCGTGATCGAGCGGCTCCTGCAGACGCTGCTCGGCATGGTGATAGATGATTGAAGAGCCCAGCGGATACAGATCGAGCGTGACCGTACCGTTGTGGATTTCGCACTCGTGACCGCTGATCACGTCACTCGCGCATTCGCCGAGCGCCGGAATCGTCACGCGGTGCGAATTGCGCAGGCTGCGGTTGATGATAACCGTCGCGGACTCGCCATCCCTGCCCGTGCGGTTGTATGCCAGCACCTCGTCGTTGAGCGCGAAGGCCTTGATCTCGCCGTCGATCATAAACGGCAGTGCGCGGCGTACGGCGGAGGCGTTTTTGACAATAGCCAGCGTGTCGAAGTCGTGCAGTTGGTCCTTGGTCGGCAGGGTGCGGCGGTTGCCTGGATCGGTTAGACCCTCCAGGCCGTATTCGTCGCCGTAGTAGATCGAAGGCACGCCGGGGAAGGTCATCTGCATGAGCGTGGCGAGCCAAAAACGGCTCTTGGCCAGGCCCATCGAGTTCTCGTCCAAGCGCCATTTGCTGCGTTCGCTCTCGGGCAGCTGCGACTCGTCGGGGCCGCCGCCGAGCACCGAGATAATGCGCGGACGGTCGTGGCTCGAAAGCAAATTGAGCGCGCAGGACAATGCCTCGCTCGGGTAGTTCTCGCGCAGGGTCTCGATATCCTCGGCGGCCTCGTAGGCGTTCTTGTAGCCCATCAAAAAGCCGATGACCATGTCGCGGAAAGGGTAATCCATAGCAGAGTCCAGCTCGGAGCCCTGCAGGTAACGACGCAGATGGCCATAGCTAATCTTGTTGGAGGCGTCTTCCCAGACTTCGCCGAGCAACAACGCGTCAGGCTTTTCGGCAAGTACGGCCTTCTTAATCTCGGCCAGGAAGTCGTCGGAAAGCTCGTCAGCGACGTCCAGGCGCCAACCATGGGCACCGGCGCGCAGCCATTTGCGGATCACGCCGTCCTTGCCCAGGAGCCGCTCGCGTACCAGCTCGGAGCTCTCATTGATGGCGGGCATGTTGCCCACGCCCCACCAGCAGTCGTACGAGCCGTCCTCGTGGAAATAAAACGCATCGCGCCACGGCGAATCCTCGCTCTGCCACGCGCCCACGCCGGGGTAGTTGCCGTAGCGGTTGAAATAGATAGAGTCGTCGCCCGTGTGGTTGAAGACGCCGTCCAGAATAATGGAAATGCCGAGCTTCTCGGCTGCCTCGCACAGCTCCGTAAAGTCCTGCTCGGTGCCCAGGATCGGGTCGATCTTAGTGTAATCGGCCGTGTCGTAGCGGTGGTTGCTCGCGGCCTCAAAGATGGGGTTGAGGTAGATGGCTGTAAAGCCCAGCTCGGCAATGCGGGGCAGGTCATTTTGGATACCCTTGAGCGAGCCGCCGTAAAAATCCCAGGTCCTGATGGAGCCGTCTTCGGCACGCTCGTACTCGGGCGGTTCATTCCAGTCCTCGACCATGCGGCGCTGGATTCCGTTGCGAGGCTTTTCGACTTCGGTCAGCGTGCGCTCGCGCCAGTTTTCGTCGCGTGCATAGCGGTCGGGGAAGATCTGGTAAACCATGCCACGCTCGTACCACTCGGGACGAATTTCGCGGTGCTTGTAGACGGTAATCTGGAAGGACGGGACCTCGGCGTAGTCGTAGGTTACGCCCTCGCCGCCGGTGCGGCCTTGCGGCGCGCCCAAGCGAACCTCGGGTTGGCCCTCGATATTGCAGATAAAGCTGTACCAGATAAGACAGGGCTCGGTGCACTCAAACTCTACGGTAAATATGCCGTCGCCCTCGTGCGTCATGGGATACCGAGACTCACCGATCTCATCGACCCAGGTGCGCAGCGTAAGCGTTGCCTGGTTGGGATCGGCATCCTCCAAAATCACCGAGAGTGCAACGGAAGTTCCAGTGGTCACAGCGCCAAACGGAGTGCGAAACTGCGGCAGGCGGCTGTTGTGAATCAATCTCATAGTACGGTCCAGTTCTATACAGTCATGGCCAACGGGCCATGGGCTTAACGCACGGTACTTAAGTATATCGTTGCACTTTAGTTGTATAAACTACAGCCGCTCATTATCGGCGAACGGTTGTCCTAGAAAATCGTTTTACCATCCAAATTATCGCGGCATTCGAAAACGCACATACCGATACTATTTGTAGCCAACCAAAAGTACCCCGGTTTACTACGATAAATTGAATGATCTCAACCACAGTCAATTTGGTGATATTAAAACCGCAGGTAAAAGCATTGGCAATTTCGTAGATTGCTCGTTGTGATCGGCCGGAGCCATTTTGTCGTAGTAAACCGGCCCTCTTTTTAATACGAAGTTCAACAAAGAAGAGGGCGCCTGGTTGGGGCGCCCTCTTTTGCGTCGAGGATTAAGTTTTAATCGTCCGGATTACCGGCGCTTGCGGGCGGCCGTTGCCTTGCGGACGGAGGTCTTCTTGGTAGGAGCCTTTTCCTCAGTGGGAGCGGCGGGGGAGACCGAGGCCTCCTTGGCGGGCTCAGTCTTTGCCGTAGCCTTCGGAGCGGTCTTGACCTCGGCGGCCTTCGGTTCCGGCTCGGCCTTTATTGCGGGCTTTTCCTCGACCTTAGCCTCTGCCTTGGGAGCAGCGGTCTTGGCCGTGGCCTTTTTGACCGTCGTCGTAGCTCGCTTGCGCGTGGTGGTCTTGGCGGCCGGCTTAGCCTCGACAGCTTCCTCAGCCTTAGGCGCAGCGGGCGTCTCCTCGACTTTGGCGGCCGGCTTAGCGGCTGCCTTGGTCGTGGCGGCCTTCTTGGTCGTCGACTTCGTAGCCGTGGTCTTCTTGGCGGTCGTCTTCTTGGCAGCGGCCTTGGCCGGAGCTTTTGCCGCGGGCTTAACCTCGGCTGCAGCGGTCTCGGCCTTTACCTCGGGAACGACCTCGGCCTCGGTGGCCTTCTTGACAGCTGCGGTGGTGCGCTTGCGCGTGGTCGTTGCCTTGGCTGTAGCCGTCTTTGCGGCGGTGGCCTTAGTGGCAGTGGTCTTGGCTGCAGAGGTCTTGCTCGCAGTTGTAGACTTGCTCGCCGTGGTCTTCTTAGCCGTCGTCTTGCGGGCCGTCGTCTTCTTAGCGGCAGGCTTCGCAGCGGGCTTAACCTCGGCATCAGCAGCGGGCTTCGCCTCGGCCTTGGTCTCCTCAGCAGCGACAGGCTCCTCGACCTTAGGCTCCTCAACAGGTGCGGCAGCCTCAGCTACGACAGGCTCCTCGACAGGCGCGGGCTCCTCGTCAGCCACCGCCGCCTCAACCGGCGCCGCCGGCCTCTCAATCTCTGGGTGCATAAAGAAGTACAGGTCCAGATACTTGTCGGCCGAGCGCGTCCAGCTAAAGTCCTGGCTCATGGCCTGCGTGACCAGCTGGTTCCAGGCATCGCGGTTGTCCCAGAACAGGCGCGCCGCGCGGAACACGGCGTCGCCCATCTCGTCGCCGTTAAAGTTACTAAACGAGAAGCCCGTGCCCTCGCCGGTAAACTCGTTATACGGGATCACCGTGTCCTTCAGACCGCCGGTCTCGCGAACAATCGGCAGGGTGCCGTAGCGCATGGCGATGATCTGCGACAGGCCGCAGGGCTCAAACTTCGAAGGCATCAGGAACATATCGGCGGCGGCATACATGCGCTGCGACAGCGCCGGATCAAACTCGATGCGCGCGGCCATGGTGCCGGGGTACTTGTCCTGGAAGTAGCGCAGGCCGTCCTCGTAGTCGCGGTCGCCGGTGCCCAGCACGGCCACCTGAACGCCGCCGGCCAAAATTCGGTCGAGCGCGTACATAACCAGGTCCATGCCCTTCTGGCGCGTCAAGCGCGTGACCATCACCATGAGCGGACGGTCGTCGCGAACCTCGAGCCCCAGCTCTTCCTGCAGCTTGGCCTTGCACACGGCCTTGCCGGAACGGTCCTCGACGGTGTAGTTGGCGGCAATGCGCTTGTCGGTCGCCGGGTCAAAGCCCGCCACGTCAATGCCGTTCAAAATGCCCTGCAGCGCATAGGAGCGCTCGCGCAGCACGCCGTCCAGGCCCTCGCCAAACTCGGGCGTCTGGATCTCGTTGGCATAGGTGGGGCTCACCGTGGTGATGGCATCGGCATAGCGCAGCGCGCCCAGCATGTAGTTGATGCTGCAGGCGTCGCAACGCAGCTGCGAGGCGGCCGCCGGAATATGCGCCACGCCCAGGATGTCTTCCATCACAGTGTCGCTAAACTGGCCCTGGAACGCCACGTTGTGGATCGAGAACACGGTCTTGACGCGGTCGTACAGCGGAAGGCCCTGGTAGAACTCGCGCAAGAACACGGGCGCTAGTGCCGTCTGCCAGTCATTGCAGTGCAGGATGTCACACTCAAAACCGGCCGGCAGGTGCTGTAGACTCTCGGTGATGGCCTTGGAGAAGAACGCAAAGCGCTCGCCGTCATCAAAGAAGCCGTACGGATAGTCGCGCGCAAAGTAGCGCTCGTTGTCGATGAACATATAGGTGACGCCGTCGTGCTCGAGCTTCTCGAGCCCGCAGTACTCGTTGCGCCAGCCCAGGCTCACGTAAAAGTCGGAGAAGTGCTCCATCTGCGCCTTGTACTCGTCCTTGATGGTTGCGTACTTGGGCACCATCACGATAACCTCGGCGCCGGCGCGCACAAGCGCCGCAGGCAGCGAGCCCGCCACGTCGCCCAGGCCACCGGTCTTAACAAACGGTGCGCACTCGGCCGAGGCAAACACGATCTGCATCTTTTTGCTGGAATCTGCCATATTGTCTCCCATGTTGCAATTCGAGAATAGCCGCCTGGCGCTAACCGGGCGGCTATTCTACATGTTACGAGCGATGTTGCGGTGCCAACGTTAACGTACGATGGTGGTGTCGGAAGTTAACGGAGCCTTGCCCAGCACCAGGATGTTCTCGGGTGTGCCGCGAAGCTCGGTGTTGGTGGGAACCACGTTGTTCTTGTCCAAAATGGCGTTCTCGACGCGGGCGCCGCTCTTGATGATGCAGCTCTGGTTGATGATCGAGTTGGTCACCGAAGCACCTTCCTCGACCACGACGCCGCGCGACAGGATCGAGTTGCGCACGGTGCCCTTGATGATGCAGCCGGCCGAGATGATCGAGTTGCACGCGTGGCTACCGGTCGCATAGCGCGAAGGCGGCACGTCGTGAGCCTTGGTCAGGATCGGGCGCTCGGGGTCAAAGAGCTGGTCGGCCACGGTCTGGTCGAGCAGGTCCATGCTACGGCGATACAGCGACTTTTCGCTAAACACGCCCACGACCTCGCCCTTGTACTCGTAGCTGCACACGTCGATGTTGCCAAAGTCGCCCTGGAGTGCCTCGAGCAGGTCCAGATAGTCGGCGGCCTGGTAATGGTCGATGATCTCGAGCAGCGTCTCGCGGTTGACGATGCAGCAGTCCATGGAGGCGTTGTCGCCGTACGCGACGCCGGCGCTCACGCCCGTCAGGCGGCCGTTCTCGTTAATCTCGAGTTTGGTCTCGTCTTCGACATTGCGCGTGGCCTTGCAGTACACCACGGTCATCTGGGCGCCGGAGTTCTCGTGCGCCTCGATGATGGTGTTGAGGTCCATGTTAAAGATGATGTTGGTGCCCATCATCACGACATAGGGATTCTCCGAGCGCTGGAACAGCGTCTTGTTGGAGATGATGTCGCGCAGCAGGAAGCGCATGCCGCCCTTGGTGGTGCCATACGCGTTGCCGGGCACCATGAACAGGCCGCCCTTCTTGCGGTCCAGGCCCCAGTCCTTGCCCGAGCCCACATGGTCGATCAGCGAGCGGTAGTTGCCCGGCATGACGACGCCGACGGTCTTGATGCCGGCATTCATCATGTTGGACAGCGGGAAGTCGATCAGGCGGTAGCGGCCCAAAAACGGAACGGACGCGATGGGGCGGTCCTTGAGCAGGACGCTGCCGTAGGTCGAAGAGTAGTTAGCGGTGATGTAACCGATGGCCTTGCGATTGATCATCGGATCATTCCCCCTTCCCGATAACGACGTCATTTCCAACGACGGCCGTATCCTTGGTGGTATCGACAGAGCCGAGCTTCACGCCCTCTTCGACCGTGGAGTTCTCGCCCAAAATAGCGCGGCAGATGTGCGCGCCGCTCTTAACGTGCGCACCCGGCAGCAGCACGGAGTCCTCGACCACGGCGCGCTCCTCGATGATGACATCGGTCGAAAGGATCGAGTGGCGAGCGGTGCCGTAGATCTTGCACCCGTTGGAGACCAGGCAGTCGTCCAGGCGGCCGTCCGGTCCAATGTAGTGCGGCGGACGCGTGGTGATGTTGGACATGATGGGGAAGTTCTTGTCAAACAGATCGAACTCGGGGTTGTTGCCCAGCAGGTCCATCGAGGTCTCGTGGAAGCTGGCGATGGTGCCAACGTCCTTCCAAAAGCCGTGGAACTCGTAGCTGTACAGGCGCTTGTTCTCGCCGAGCAGCTTGGGGATGATGTCCTTGCCAAAGTCGTGGCTCGAGCGCTGGTCCAGAGCGTCCTCCTCGAGTGCCTCGATCAGCACGTCGGCCGAGAAGATGTAGATGCCCATGGACGCGAGGTTCGAATCGGGCTTCTCGGGCTTCTCGGTGAACTTGGTGATGCGGCCGTCCTCGGGGTCGGTGGTCAGGATGCCAAAGCGGCTGGCCTCCTCCCACGGCACGGGCATAACGCTCACCGTGAGGTCGGCGTTGTTCTCAATATGCGTCTTGAGCATCTTGCGGTAGTCCATGCGATACAGGTGATCGCCCGAAAGAATCAGGACGTACTTGGGGTCGTTGGCCTTGATGTAGTCGAGGTTCTGCGTAATGGCGTCGGCCGTGCCCGCATACCATGCGCCACCGGTCTGCGTCTCGTACGGCGGCAGGATCGACACACCGCCGTCGCGGCTGTCCAGATCCCACGCCTCGCCGGAGCCCACGTAGGCATGCAGCAGGTAGGGACGGTACTGCGTCAGAACGCCCACCGTGTCGATGCCCGAGTTGGAGCAGTTGGACAGCGAAAAGTCGATAATGCGGAACTTGCCACCAAAGCTAACCGCCGGCTTTGCGATCTTTTGGGTGAGTGCCCCCAATCGGCTGCCCTGTCCTCCTGCGAGGAGCATCGCGATGCATTCTTTCTTACTCATCGATTTCTCCTTCTGTCATCGATGTTCCTAAACCCATTAGCGACGGGCGCGGCGCACTGTCACGCCCGTCGAGTAATGCCGTGCGGCAAAGGGAACTCGCGCGCCTTTACGCGTGCCAGATCTCGTCGCGGTACTCGCGAATTGTGCGGTCGCTCGAGAACCAGCCGGAGGAGGCGGTGTTGAGCAGGGACTTGCGGTTCCAGGTCTCCTGGTCGCCGTAGCTGTTCGTGAGCTTCTCCCAGGCGTCGACGTAGCTGCGGAAGTCGGCCATGACCAGGTCGGGGTCGTTGTTGTTCATGAGCTCGTTGTAGATGCTCTCGAAGTTGCCCGAAAGACCCGCAAAGGTGTTGTCCTTGAGCTCGTCCATCACGCGGCCCAGACGCTCGCGATCGTTGTTGAGCGTGTCCCACGCAAAGTAGCTGTTCGACGCCCAGAGCTGCTCGACCTCGGGGGCGGTCAGGCCAAAGATGGCCTCGTTCTCGCGGCCGGCCAAGTCGGCGATCTCGATGTTGGCGCCGTCGAGGGTGCCCAGCGTAATGGCGCCGTTCATCATGAGCTTCATGTTGGACGTGCCCGAGGCCTCCTTGCCGGCCGTGGAAATCTGCTCCGAGATCTCGGCGGCGGGGTAGATGAGCTGGGCGTTGCTCACGCGGAAGTTGGGGATAAAGCAGACCTTCATGACCTCGTTGACGCGGGCGTCGTTGTTGATGACGTCGGCCACGGAGTTAATGAGGCGGATGGTCTCCTTGGCGAAGGTGTAGCTCGAGGCAGCCTTGCCGCTAAAGATGAAGGTCGTCGGCGTCACGTGGAAGTTGGGATCGGCGATGCGACGGTTGTAGATGTCCATCACCTTCATGATGTTCATGAGCTGGCGCTTGTAGGCGTGGAAGCGCTTTACCTGAACATCGAAGACGGTGTTGGGGTCAATGACCAGACCGGTCTCGGCCTTGACGTAGGCGGCCAGACGCTCCTTGTTGGCGCGCTTGGAGGCACCCACGGCCTTCAGGAACTCGGTGTCGTTCTGGAACTCCTCGAGTTTCTCCAGCTCAAAGGCGTCCTTGAGCCAGCCATCGCCAATGGCCTCGGTCACGAGCTTGGCATAGGTGGGGTTGGCCTCGGCAAAGAAGCGACGGTGCGAGATGCCGTTGGTCTTGTTGTTGAACTTTTCGGGCGTCAGGGCATAGAAGTCCTTGAGCACGATGTTCTTGATGATGTCGGAGTGGATCTTGGCCACGCCGTTGACGCTGTGACTGCAGATCACAGACAGGTTGGCCATGCGAATCTCACCGTCCCACAGAATGGCAGTCTGGCGCAGACGCTCCTGCCAGCCCTCCTGCGTGGTGTCGAACGACTCGTGCCAACGACGGCTGATCTCGTCGATGATCTGATACACGCGGGGGAGGAGCTTAGAGAACGTGCCGATGGGCCACTTCTCCAGAGCCTCGGGCAGGATGGTGTGGTTGGTGTAGCTCACGACCTGCGTCACGATGTTCCAGGCGTCGTCCCACTCGAGTTTCTTCTCGTCGATGAGGATGCGCATGAGCTCGGGGCCGCACATGGCGGGGTGCGTATCGTTGGTGTGGATGGCCACAAACTGCGGCAGCAGCTCCCAGTTCTCGCCGTGCTCCTTTTCAAAGGTGTCGAGCAGGCTGTAGATGCCGGCCGATACAAACAGGTACTCCTGCTTTAGGCGCAGCAGGCGACCGTGCTCGCCGGCGTCGTTGGGGTAGAGGATGGCGCTGATGGCCTCGGCCTCGGCGCGCTCGGCGTCGGCCAGGGCGTAGTCGCCGCGGTTGAAGGCCTCCAGGTCAAAGTGCTCCTCGACCGGCTCGGCAGCCCAAACGCGCAGCTTGTTGACGGTCTCGCCGGCATAGCCCACCACGGGGATGTCGTAAGGGACGGCCAGGATGTCCTGCGTGTCCACCGTACGGTAGAACGTGCGGCCGTTCTCCTCAAAGCCCTCTACATGGCCACCAAACTTGATGGTCACGGCCTTGTCCTGACGACGGACCTCCCAGGGATAGCCGTGGGTGAGCCATTCGTCGGTGGCCTCGACCTGGCTGCCGTTGACGATCTCCTGCTTAAACAGGCCGTAACGGTAGCGCATGCCGTTGCCGTAGCCGGCAATGCCCTCGGCTGCCATGGAATCCAAGAAGCAAGCGGCCAGACGACCCAGGCCACCGTTGCCCAGCGCCGGATCGGGCTCCTGGTTCTCGATGACGGACAGATCAAAGCCCATGTCGTCGAGCGCCTCGGCGACCATATCGCGCACGCCAAAGTTGAGCAGGTAGTTGTCGAGCAGGCGGCCGATCAAAAACTCGATCGAGAAGTAGTACACGCGCTTCTTGCCCTCGGCGGTGACGCGGGCGTCGCTCTTGGTGGCAACGGTGCGTGCCTTCTCGGCCACGAGCTTGGCCAGGGCGTTAAAGCGGTCGAGGTCGCTGGCGGCCTCGACGCTCTTGCCGCTAATGCTCATGACGGCATCGCGATAGAGCTCGGTAAACTCCTGCTTGTTGTCGAAGATCTTATTCATACGTTCCTTTCCCCCGGGGATGTTTCTCCCGGAACGGTTATGACTTGTATCCTACGCCCCGGCGGGGCGGGTAATTACAGCTGTAACGACTTTGTTACGCATCCTTGGCAGACGGCTTAACAGTGCCTGTCTTGGCCTTGGGAGCAGCCTTTTTGGTGGTTGTCTTTTTGGCCGTGGCGGGCTTGGTTGCCTTGGCCTTCGCCTTTGCCGGAGCCTTCTTGGCGGCTGCGGGCTTGGGCTTCACCGAGGACGTGCGCTTGCGCGTCGCCTTCTTCGGCTCCTCGACCACGGGCGGCTTGTAGCTGCTGGGGCCGCGGCGCTTAAGCACCACGCCTGCCAGGCCGGGCACCTTAATCTCGATGGAGCCCATCTGCCCGTTCCAGGGATAGGGCTCGCTCGAGCAGGTGTAGGGTTCCTCTCCGGCGTATCCGCTTCCGCCAAACTCGGGACGGTCGGAATCGAAGATGACCTCCCAGTCGCCCTCGCGCGGCACGCCCACGCGGAAACTCTCGTAGCTCGCCGGGTCAAAGTTGATCAGGATCACCAGATCGTCGTCGACGTCCTCGCCCTGACGCACAAAGCTCACGATGGACTGCTTGGAGTTGTCCGCATCGATCCAGGTAAAGCCGTCGTCGGTGTAGCCGCGCTCGTACAGGGCGGGCTCGGCGGTGTACAGGTGGTTCAGCGCCTTAATGAACGCCTGATGATGACGGTGAGTCTCGTACTCCTCGGTCAGGAACCACTGAATGGACTCGTAGTAGCGCCACTCAATAAACTGGCCGATCTCGTTGCCCATAAAGTTGAGCTTGGCACCGGGATGCGTCATCTGGTAGAAGGCCAGCGTGCGCAGGCCGGCAAACTGGCGCCACCAGTCACCCGGCATGCGGCCGATGAGCGAGCACTTACCGTGCACGACCTCGTCGTGGCTCAGGGGGCAAATGAAGTTCTCGGTAAAGGCATACATGATGGAGAACGTGAGCAGACCGTGGTTGCCGGGGCGCCACGGAAAATCGGTCTGCATGTAGTGCAGGGTGTCGTTCATCCAGCCCATGTCCCACTTGTAGTGGAAGCCAAGGCCGCCGTCCTGGGGCGGGTAGGTCACGAGCGGCCACGCGGTGGACTCCTCAGCCATCATCATCACGTCGGGGTAGTGCGCCTCTACAGCGCAGTTGACCTGACGGATAAACGCGCTGGCGTCCAGGTCCTCCTCGGTACCGTACTTGTTGAACTTCTTTTGGCCGGGATCGTCGATGCCAAAGTTGAGGTACAGCATGCTGGACACGCCGTCCATGCGAATGCCGTCCACGTGGAAGTTCTCGAGCCAGTACAGCACGTTGGAGACCAGGAAGGAGCGGACCTCACCGCGGGCGAAATCGAACTTGTGCGTGCCCCAGTTGGGGTGAATCTCGTGCTCAAACAGCATATGGCCGTTAAAGGTGGCAAGGCCGTGGGAGTCGGCGCAAAAACCGCCGGGCACCCAGTCCATGATCACGCCGATGCCCGCCTCGTGGCACGCATCGATAAAGTGCATGAGCTGCTGCGGGTTGCCGTAGCGCGACGTGGCGGCGTAGTAACCGGTCGTCTGGTAGCCCCAGGAGCCATCGAAGGGATGCTCCATAAGCGGCATGACCTCGATATGCGTGTAGCCCATGTCGCGCACGTAGTCCACGAGCTCCACCGACAGGTCGTCGTAGGTGTAGAACTCGCCGCGCTGCGCGGGGAAGGGATCCATGGGGCCAGGGTAGTTGCCGTATTCGTTCGGCTCGCCCTGCGGCGCGTCGCCGTGGCGCTTCCACGAGCCAATATGCACCTCGTAGATGTTAAGCGGCTGCGACATATGGTTGTGACCGGCGCGGCGCTTGAGCCACGCGGCGTCGTGCCACTGGTAGCCATCGAGGGTCCACAGCACGCTCGCGGTGCCCGGAGGGCACTCAGCCTTAAAGGCATACGGATCGGCCTTGTAGAGCTTCTCGCCCTCGTTGGTCTCGATAAGGTACTTATAGAGCTGGCCCTGCTCGGCGCCAGGAATAAAGCCTTCCCAAATAGCGCTCGTATGCACGGGCACCAGCGGGTCGGCTTGCTCATCCCAGTCGTTAAATTCGCCAATGACGTGAACGCTCTTTACGTCGGGCGCCCAAACGCAAAAACGCCACCCGCGCGTACGGTTCTGCGTGTCGGGGTGCGCGCCCATCTTTTCCCAGCTGCGCTCCCACGTACCGATGCCAAACAGATAGACATCGTCTTTGGTGAGCTCCGGCGCGTGCGGAGCGGCTTTACGGGTAGCAGGCTTTTTGGTTGCTGACTTTAGCTTTGTATCGCTCACGTTTGATCCCATCATGACGCGGCAGCGTGTTGCCTTGGTGACTAGATGCGAAAGGTCCAAGGCTGCACGAATCGAAGGGACGGCGAAGTTTCTGTGATTCGTTCCACCTCGCGTGCTCGGTGGAACTTTCGGCAAAAACTACGATAACACCTGTTCGTTACTTATATGAACGAAAGTGTTTTTGCGGTGGCGTTTAATCGGTAAGCGCCATGTTTATGCCACTGGCAGAATTGCGATGGTAAAACTCTTGACAGTTTTACCAATTAGGGTTTCAAGATAGTTGGGTTGACGTTTGGTAAAACGTTTTTAGCAGGTTGTTTACTCTTTGACATCGAAAGGCTCGTTTATGGACCACATCGCTGCCCCAAGTGTTGCTTTTATTTTCGATTGCGACGGCACGCTGGTTAACAGCACCCCCGTTTGGGCCTATGCCCAGCCCGAGTTATTGCACCGCCACGGAGTTGACGTTACGGTCGACGATTTTGCCCAGTTTGAGCATTTGTCGCTCGAGGACGAGTGCCAGGCCTACCACGACACCTGGGGCATTGGCGAAAATGGCGAGGAGCTCTACCGCGAGCTGAGCGATATCCTGATCGATGGCTACTCCAAGGTGCCGCCGCGCGAGGGCCTGCTTGCATTTTTGAAGCAGGCGAAGGAGGCCGGCATTGCCATGTGCGTGGCCACGTCCACTCCGGCCGAGCTGGTTACGTCTGCGCTTGCGGGCGCCGGGCTCGATGCCTACATGGAGTTTGTGACCACCACAGGCGAGGCGGGGCGCTCCAAGCAGTTCCCCGACGTATACGAGCTGGCGCTGCGCCGCCTAGAGGAGCGTCACGGGCACAAGTTTGAGCGCGCGTGGGTGTTTGAGGACGCCGTCTTTGGCCTTAAGAGCTCTGGCACCGCCGGCTTTAAGCGCGTGGGCATCTATGACCCGCACGGGCGCATGGAGCGCGACGAGGTTCGCGCCAACTGCGACATCTTTATCGATAGCTATGAGGATCTGGATTTGGCCCGCGTGCTTTCGTTTGAGGGATAGGCGAGGGCTGTGGCTTGCAAGGTATTAGTGGTCTGCGGCTCGCCCGTGGTGGCGAGCGCGGATCTGTTGCGTAGGCTAGCGGGGGAGTGCGACCGCGTTGTCGCCGTGGACCGCGGGCTCGACGCGCTGTTGGGCGCAGGGCTGGACTGCGACGTATATGTGGGGGATGCCGACACGGTGAGCGACGCGGGTCGCGCGTTGGTCGATGCCGCCGAGGCCTTTGAGGTTGAGCGCCACGACCCTTACAAGGACTATACCGATCTTGCGCTGGCGCTCGATTCCGTCCGCCGCCGCTGGCCGGGTGCCGAAGTGATTACGACCTGCGCCACCGGCGGTCGTCCGGATATGGCCCTGTCCGTGCTGGGGCTACTGGCAGGCTATGCGGACGCCCCCGTCTGGATCGACGAGGATAAGGTGGTTGCCCGCGTCCTTCACGCAGGTGAGTCGTGGACCATCGAAGGCGCCGAGGGCAAGACGTTTTCCATCATCGCCATAGCCCCCAACACTGAGGTAAGCGAGCACGGCCTAGAGTGGGAGCTAGATCACAGCTCCCTGGGCCTGCTAGCCGATACAGGCATTAGCAACGTCGTCAGGTCAACAGCCAAGATCCAAGTCCACACCGGCACCGTCATCGCTTACCTCTACAAGTAAAGGCCATCGCATCAGGGTTTTATCGGGACGGTGGATAATCAATTCAAAATTCCCCCTTGCATCCCCGCAAACATTCCCCTATAGTATCTCCTCGTCACGGGGGCGTAGCTCAGCTGGGAGAGCGCTTGACTGGCAGTCAAGAGGTCAGGGGTTCGATCCCCCTCGTCTCCACCATCGTGAATGCAAAGCCTCCGGAAAACCGGAGGCTTTTTTCGTATACAGCCACCGCGCAAACCAAAGTGTCGCCACACTAACACCCACACCGCAAAAAGTTGCGCAATTTATTTCCCACTTCTGTACATAGTTTGTTGACCCAACATAATTCCTTTTTGCATTTCCCGCTGTCAGCGTTGTAGTACGGGCGGTGCATGCCAACAACCACACCCGTATAAACCTGCGTCAATGTGAACAAGTTTGCAAAATAACCCCCTTAAGAACTGCAAATGATCGATATGTTGCCGCGCACGGCCTAAATCGGTTTCTAGCCGCCTTGTGCTACGATACCTATCGTTACATGGGTTCAACTGCGCTCACGGCTTAATCGGTCGCGAAGCACAGGGCAGATCAGCATCCGGCCGTTACGGCGGTGCCAGAAAAACCACGAGCTCCAATAGCGTTGTCATGCGTATTGCATTGAATGACTTTGTTCTTGTTTTTGTGCAAGTTGTTCATTTGAATCGGTATTTCATGACAATTCGCAGCGGTCGTACAGCTGTTTGCGTGCGGTCCAGTTTTGTTCCCGCTTGACTGGTTCGCACGCAGCCAGCTGGGGTCGCGGTCATTTTGCGATACACGTCCGCGTCTCTAGCCACTGCGCTTATACATACCGTTCACGGTGGAGCAGAGCCACGTGCTTGTCTAACTGGGCTCAGGGTTTGAATATGGAGCGCCTTCGCGCATAAGCGCCCTGGCGAAGCCATACCCAAACCCCGTGAGCCACACGTAAGACAGCAAGGGGGTGGTGCTCGTGTGGTATGTGATCCAGGTCATTAACGGTCGCGAAGACGTAATGCGCGAGCGCATCGAGCGCGTGGTGCCGGCTGGTGCCATGCAGGAACTCTTTTACCCCCAATTTCAAACCGAGATTAAAGTACACGGCGAATGGGTCAATACGACCAAGCCGCTCTTCCCCGGTTATCTTATCTGCGATACAGCAGATCCCCGTACCGTGCAACAGTACCTGCTACGCATGGACGACTTTGCCCGGGTGCTTTCCCAGGATGGTCAGTTTGTGCCGCTGGCAAAAGAAGAGGTCCAGCTTATTGGCGGCTTTACGCATAGGGGAGACCGCGTAGTGCCCATGAGCGAGGCCCTAAAAGACGGCGACCAGGTCGTAGTGACGGCAGGTCCGCTGCTGGGCCACGAAGGCCTTATCAAAAACATTAACAGACGCAAGAGTACTGCTTATTTGGAGCTCGATCTGTGCGGCCGACGCGTGACTACCCGCGTTGGCCTTGCCGTGCTTTCAGCCGAGCAGCGCGTCATGCGCAACCTTAAAAAGGCGATCGCCTAACTGCGGGCGGTCGCTACACAGAACAGGGAAGATCCCCGACCGGGGACGAAGTGTTGGAAGAGAACGTGTCGGATAAAACAGAATATGCAACGGATGCGCCCGCGGGGGCAGCACTCATTGCTCAGGCAATGGACCGGCGTGAGGGGGCCGGTCGCTACAAGGCCATGCAATCCATCATGGACTGGGATCGCTCGCGCATGGCGTACAGGGCCGTCAAGCGCGCCTTCGACATCGTGTTCAGCGGTGTCGTGCTTGGTGCCATCGCTATCCCCAGTCTGATTCTTGCTGCCGCTATCCGCCTGGAGAGCGAGGGCAACCCGTTCTACAGCCAGATCCGCGTGGGCCAGACCCGCCCCGACGGCAGCCTGTCCACCTTCCGCATGTGGAAGTTCCGCTCCATGTACAAGGATGCCGACGAGCGCCTCGCCGAGCTCAAGGAGCAGAACGAGATCGCCGGTGCCATGTTCAAGATGCGCGAGGACCCCCGCGTCACCAGGATCGGCAGGTTCATCCGCAAGCACTCCATCGACGAGTTCCCGCAGTTCCTAAACGTGTTCCTGGGGCAGATGTCCGTTGTGGGCCCGCGCCCGCCGCTGCCGAACGAAGTCGCGGAGTACACCGAGTACGACCTGCAGAGGCTAGCAGTGAAGCCAGGTATTACGGGGCTCTGGCAGGTGACGGAGCGAAACTCCACCGGGTTCGACGGCATGGTCCGCCGTGATCTCGAGTACATAGCCAAGCGCGGAATCGTCATGGACCTCAAGATCGTCCTCCTCACGGTTCTGGAGGTCTTCAACGGAAGCGATGCGTACTAATGCCTAACTTTAATACCCGATTCGAATCGGAGAAGAAAATGAAGATTGCCGTCGCCGGAACCGGCTACGTCGGCCTGTCCCTCGCCGTCCTGCTTTCGCAGCACAACGAGGTGCACGCGCTGGACATCGTGCCCGAGAAGGTCGAGAAGATCAACAGCTACGTATCGCCCATCCAGGACGACGAGATCGAGCGCTTCCTGGCGGAGGCCAAGGCGGGGGAGCGGCAGCTCGACCTGCGCGCCACCGTGGACGTGGCCGAGGCCTATGCGGGCGCCGACTACGCCGTCATCGCCACGCCCACCAACTACGACTCGGACAGGAACTTCTTCGACACGAGCTCCGTCGAGGCCGCCATCGCCGCCGTGCGCTCGGTGAACCCGGACGCCTGGATTGTCATCAAGTCGACCATCCCCGTCGGCTACACCGCGGGCCTTCGCGAGAGGCTGGGCGATTCCAAGATCTTCTTCAGCCCGGAGTTCCTGCGTGAGAGCAAAGCTCTTTACGACAACCTGCATCCCAGCCGCATCGTGGTAGGCGCGCCCAAGGACGACCCAGAGGCCGTCGCGGCCGCCGAGAAGTTCGCCGGCCTGCTCGCGCAGGGCGCCGACCCCGCCGAGCTCGATCGCGTCAACGCCGACGGCTCGAAGGGCATCCCCGAGCTCGTGCTGGGCACCACCGAGGCCGAGGCCGTCAAGCTCTTCGCCAACACATACCTGGCGCTGCGTGTGGCCTACTTCAACGAGCTCGACACCTACTGCGAGGTCCGCGGCCTCAACACCCGCGATGTCATCGACGGCGTCTGCCTGGAGCCGCGCATCGGCAGCCACTACAACAACCCCAGCTTCGGCTACGGCGGCTACTGCCTGCCCAAGGACACCAAGCAGCTGCTGGCCAACTACAGGGACGTGCCGCAGAACCTGATCGAGGCCATCGTGGAGGCCAACCGCACCCGCAAGGACTTCGTGGCCGACGAGGTGCTGCAGATGGTGTGGGACCGCGTGTACGCCGGCAAGGAGAAGCCGGTCGTGGGCGTCTACCGCCTGACGATGAAGTCCAACTCCGACAACTTCCGCGCGAGCTCCATCCAGGGCGTCATGAAGCGCGTGAAGGCCAAGGGCGTGCCCGTGGTGGTCTACGAGCCCACACTGGACGCGCCGGAGTTCTTCGGCTCCGAGGTCACGCACGACCTGGAGGCCTTCAAGGCCGGCTGCGACGTGATCGTCGCCAACCGCTGGAGCGACGAGCTCGCGGACGTGGCGGACAAGGTGTACACGAGGGATTTGTTTAAGAGGGATTAGTTCATGACAGGGTGTCGTAAGGACATAAAAGTGTGCTTTGCTGCGTCATCTGGTGGGCATCTGGAGCAGTTACTTGCGCTTAAGCCTTTGATGGAGCGCTACGACAGTTTCATCCTCACCGAGAAGACTGCCTACGATGCCAAGCTACCTGTGCGGGCTCGCTATGTGCGCCAGGTGAATCGACACGAGGCAAGCTTTCTTCCTCGAATGGCGTTCAATGCCGTGACGTCTCTTCGTTATTGGTTCACTGAACACCCCGACGTGATTGTGTGTACGGGGGTACTGGCTACCATACCGTTTTGCCTGATCGGGCATGCAATGGGCGCCAAGCTTGTGTATGTCGAGTCTTTCGCGAAAACTGACTCACCAACCATGACGGGAAAGCTGCTGAGCAAACGCGCCGATCGTTTTTACGTGCAGTGGGAGTCGATGCTATCCGTGTACCCCAATGCCCGCTTTGTCGGCGGCGTGTACTAGGGAGGTGGTCGCATGGTATTCGTTACCGTAGGCTCCCAGAAGTTCCAATTCGACAGATTGGTCAGGGCGGTAGATGCTCTCGTTGCGAGCGGTGTTGCTGAGGATGGAGCTTTTGCTCAGACGGGTGTTTGCACTTACATTCCTGAGTATTTGGAACACGAGGCATTTCTCGATCGTGATTCCTTCCGCGTTCATATGGATGCTTGCGATGTCGTGGTAACCCATGGAGGTACCGGCGCCATCATCGGCGCCGTTAAGGACAACAAGAAAGTCATCGCTGTTCCGCGTCTAGCAAAATACGGCGAACATGTGGATGATCACCAGATTGAGATTGTTCGACAGTTCGGGGACATGGGGCTGATTGAGCCGTGTATGGACCCTACCGACCTGCCCGCCGCTTATGCGCGGGTACTTTCTAAGGATTATCTGCCCTACAAGAGCAACGCGGCGCGGTTCTGCGCCGACCTTTCCGATTACATCGATGGCGTTGGAGGCGTACGATGAAACTTAAGAAAAGATTCGCGCTTTCTCTGAGGAACAACTTGCGCTTTATCCCCGACGAGGATTTTATTCGCATGTGCTTCAGAGCAAAGCTGCACTATAAGCTCGATCTTGATCATCCCAGGACCTTCAATGAGAAGCTCCAGTGGTGCAAACTGCATTATCACAATCCAGTCTTGACCACACTTGTTGACAAGTTTGAAGTGCGATCCTTTGTAAGGGAGCGTATCGGCGATGAGTACCTTGTTCCGCTTTATGGCGTCTACGATTCGGTGGAAGAAATCGACATTGATGAGTTGCCGGAAAAGTTCGTGCTGAAGTGCACTCACGACTCGCAGAGCACAATCGTGTGTACGGACAAATCAATATTCGATTTTGAGGTCGCTAAGAAACGCCTGCGTACTGCACTTCAACGGAACTGGTACTGGCAGGGTCGGGAGTGGGCCTACAAGGATATAGCTCCTCGTGTGGTTGCCGAGGCGTACCTCGACGAACCGGGTAGGCAGACCCCGACTGACTATAAGTTCTACTGCTTCGATGGTAAGGCGGCGCTCGTGCAGACCGATGCCGATCGCTTTACCGCGCACGATATGCAGTATTTCACTCCATGCTGGGAGCAACGTGGAGACATCAATCACGAAGTATCCAATCGTAAACCCACCGAAAAGCCCGAGAACTACGATTTGATGCTCAGACTTGCTGAGACGTTGGCGTCGGATCTTCCGCATGTACGAGTCGATCTTTACAACATCGCGGGTAATCCTTTCTTCGGCGAGATGACTTTTTACACCGGGGGCGGTTTCGACCCCTTCTACGCTGATGAGAAGCAGCCGGACAGGCTCGATTGCGAGCTCGGAGAGCTATTCGTTTTGCCTAAGCAGAATTCGTAACTGCGAATGTAGCGGCGTAGGTAGTGTTATCTAGCGAGTGTGGATAATCCCGAGAAGAACATGGTCCAGACTCCGCCCAATCTAATTCACTCAGTAAGCCCTGACTTACATTAAAGATTGCATTTGGAATGAAAGATAGAAATCCCATGGGCTTGGAACATTCAAGAACATGTTGCGAAAAGCGAATGATTGCCCTGGATTATGCTGCAGAAGCCTGGTTGAAGCTGCTCTACGGTGAGGTAGCCAAGTGAACGTCTGCATGATTACATACAATCTCGTCAATAATGGCATTGGCAAGGTAGTGCTCACATATTCGTTCGAACTTATCCGGCATGGGCACACGGTGACCTTGCTCGTCGGTGGTCCATGCGAACAAGAGAAAGTTGATGAGGCCGTAGCTCACGGCATCGCGGTCACGCAACTTCCCGATAAGAGGTCCGACACCCTTGGCTATTTCGAGGCGCTGAGCAAAGCCCTCGACGAGGGACAATTCGACATCTGCCATGTCCACGGCAACAGTGGTATGGTCTTCCCTGAGTTGGTTATAGCGAAGTGCTCCCGTGTTGTAGTGGTGGCCTGCCACTGTCACAGCACGGGATGCGAACATCCCGTGCTGCACAGGGTGCTGAGGCCTTTCGTGCCTCGACTTTGCGACTGCATGTTCGCGTGCAGTGACGAGGCGGGCAAATGGCTTTTTGGAAATGCGGGCTTTTCCGTCATCCCTAATTCCTTCGACCTTGACAAGTTCAGGTTCGATCCGCAAGCTCGCCTCGAGCTGCGCGGAGCCTACGGTATCGACGAGGACGTCTATATTCTTGGCAACGTGGCGAGGTTGAACCCTGAGAAAAATCATGCGTTCCTAATCAAGGTTTTCGAGGCATTTCATGCTGAGAACCCTGAATCGATTTTGATGATTGCTGGCGGGGGACCTGGAGAGAAGGATGTTAGGGCCTTGGTTGAGGCATCGCCTGCCAATGATTCGATTATGCTGCTTGGCAACGTTAAAGACCCAGCCAAGCTCTATTCGGCGATGGATTGCTTTGTGTTTCCCTCGATTCACGAGGGACTTGGTATCGTCCTCGTGGAGGCACAACTCGCCGGCCTTGATTGCTTCGTATCGTCCAATGTGCCGCAGGACGCTTGCGTGAGTGACAGGTTCCACGCGATTTCCCTTACAGAAACCGCTGAAAGATGGGCGGGCGAGATAGCTGCGATGGCCTTTTGGCCACATGATAGGAGCAAAGACTCCTTCCGTGCGGGGAGCCTTGAGCCTTTCGACATCTCCTCGAGCTACCGCCTTCTTGAAGGCGCATACGAGGCCGCATTGAATCGTAAAGGAGGACGGGAATGAACATCAACGTCGACTTTGCCGAAGCCGCCGGTGGAAAGGGCTTCCCTCGTTCGCTCGGGACGTTTCTTTTGAACCCCTGCTTCCACGCTGTGGCTCTTTTCCGCCTGTCCGCCCTGCTCTACCGTTGCCATCTTGAGCCACTGGCAAAGATTGTTTGGTGTTTGAACAGGATGCTTTACCACGTCGATTTGGATTACAAGGCGAAGTTGGCACCGGGGTTTCGCCTCGTCCACGGGCTCGGCGTTGTTATAGGCGCTGGGGTCGTCAGCGAGGGGCCGCTCACAGTGTATCAGGGTGTGACCATCGGCGGCTCTCACGGACGTCATCGCGAAGATGGTCAGGGGGGGTCTTCTGGCAGCCCCATTTCGGGAGCAACGTTATCGTGTACACGAACTCCTGCATTTTCGGACCGATATACGTTGGGGACGGCGCGATTGTGAAGGCGGCTCGAATAGTTACGAAGGACGTTGGGCCTGGGGACAAGATATAAACGGAGGTTGCTTGTGCCGCTTGTAAGCATAATTATTCCAGTCTATAAGGTCGAAAAAGAACTTGGCCGCTGCGTTGACAGTGTCCTTTGCCAGACGTTGGGCGATATCGAGGTGATTCTCGTCGATGACGGGAGTCCGGATGACTGCCCTCGAATCTGCGATGATTACGCCCTTGCGGATTCGAGGGTAAAAGTTGTCCACAAGCAGAACGGAGGGCTTTCGGATGCGCGCAACTTCGGTCTGGCCGAGGCGACTGGGGATTACATCATGTTCGTTGATTCAGACGATTCTATCGAGTTCAATGCTTGCGAGAGGCTGCTGCGTTTGGCAACCGATTCCCACGCTGACATCGTACTTGGGGATTGGAGGGTAACCCCGGGTCCGGACAGGCCCGATCACTACGCGTCGCTTGAGGAGGGAAAGGCGTATCCCACTAAGGATTTCATTCTCACAGCTCTAAAAGCGGGAGAATGGTACCCGTGCGCATGCTTCATGTTTTGCAAGCTCTCGTTGTTTAATGAAAACGGGCTCAGATTTGCCGTGGGGCTGCTGCATGAAGACATGGAGATGCAGCCTAGAGTCTTTCTTGCGGCGGATACCGTCGTCTGCCTGAAATACAAGTTCTACAACTACATTCAACGGCCGGGCTCCATCATGAAATCGCAGAATTCTTCCGAACGTGCGGTTTCCATGTGCGAGATCCTAGGGCGCTGGAAGACTCAATTTGACGCAATCAATGATTTGGAGCTTCGCCACGCTTTATATGGCTATCTTGCGAAGTGCTATCTACACACTTGCCGCGAGCTTGGACTTCGGGGCGGCCTTGAGGTGCCGGGCGTAGACAAGAAGTTTTTGTTCGAATACGGCACGAACACAAAAGAGAAGGCCAAGGCGCTGTTGTTCGCTGCTTCGCCGCGCTTCTACAGCTACCTTTAGGTGGGCCGGCATATGCATCATCAATTGTTGTGGACGCGAGATTCTATCTTGTCGAAACGGATACGCTTCGATTGGCTCACGGCGTCGCTCGTTGCTATCTACTTTGCGGTCTTCAAGTTGGTCTGCATCCCGAAGGTGCTGCAGCAAGGCCTTAAAGTCAGCTGCGTGTTCTTCGTCCTTCTCTTTCTCATCACCAACCTCAAAGGAAGAGAGTACAAACACCCGTCGGCCCTGTTTTGCATCATGGTCGTGATCTCGAGCATCGCGGGCTATCTGGCTGGGTACGTAGACTCCTCCAACTGCACCGACGCGCTTCTCTACGCCATCTGTCTCTACGCCCTCGCCCTTCTAATTACGACATGCAGTAGACGTGGCAGGCTCGAGACTTTCATGAGCGTCTTCTTCTGGATGACCGTCATCTACTGCGTTCTATCTATTGTATTCATTGCAAGAGTGGGTACAGCCGATGGCCCCCTGCTCTACTATTTTGCAGGCAACAAGTTCTCGACGAGCTATTACTTCATCATGTTGGCATGTCTGGCGTACGCCAAGCTTCGTCGCGAAGGCAGAAGCAAAGATATAGTCGTCCTGGTCACCGCGGGCCTTGGTTTGCTTGCCCTCGTCGTGGCTCATACGGTCTACTGCTCGACGGCCGTAGCAATGTCTGCCCTCTTGATTGCTTTAGTGATCCTCCCACGGAAAGCCCAGCGTATTCTAGAAAAGCCTGCAGTCGTCATAGCGGCAATGGTCTTGACGGGCGTTATCCTTGCCTTCTTATTACAGCTCCTCCAGGTGCCGTTTGTGAAGCATATTGTCGTAGACGTCCTCGGTGAGAACTTGACGTTGACGGGCAGGGATTTGATTTACAGTGGGCTTCGGGCCGTCATCAGCGAATCTCCTATCTTCGGGTACGGCTATGGAAACGCAGCCGTGGCCATGTACGTCGGGTATGGAAACGCTCAGAACTCTATCATGGAGACGCTCGTCAACTATGGTGTCGTGGGTCTATTCGCCGTCTTCTATATGGCCTGGACTAGCGTAAAAGGAGATAAGCCTTCTTGGAGCTGGGGCATGTACATCATGCTTTACGCGATGATCGCAGGATCAATCGTCGAAATTACGTACAACTACTACTTTTTCATTGCGCTCATGGCTATTTTCGTGGCTAGCGAGGATATCCAGAGTGGAGGAATCGAAAAAGACGAGAAGCAGAGTGTCTGTTGTGTCAATGGGGCGCTCACAAGGAGGTAAACATGCGCGTTGGCATTATGTCAATGCAGAGAGTCGTGAACCACGGCTCCTTCATGCAAGCATACGGATTAAAGTCAATGATCGAGTCGCTGGGACACGAGGTCCTTTTCGTTGACTACAAACCTTCCTCGTGCGTGCCGGGGCTCAGAGACGCACGAGGAAGGCTCAAGGACTTTCTTGGAAGGATTAAGGCCGATGTCAGGTTTACTGGCGCGGGAAGGCGTGCCCTCATTGCCGCAGGAATTTTTAAGCGAACTCCGATGGACGTCGAATATGAGCGATGCCTCGGTCTTCTCGGCGTCGACCCGTGCAAGCGCAACATCGGGGAGAATGTCGACGTTCTTGTCATCGGAAGCGATGAGGTCTTCAACTGTACACAGGCGGGACCAAATGTCGGTTTCTGCCGCCAGCTTCTTGGCTGGGGGAACAACTGCGAATCCGTAATCAGCTATGCCGGGTCTTTCGGGCACACGACTTTGTCCGACCTTGAAAAGTACCACGTGGCCGACGACGTGAGGAATTGCTTCCGATGCTTCGACGCCATTTCCGTTAGGGACGCAAACTCCCGTGCCATCCTCGAGGCCCTTGGAATCGATGGCGTTAGCACGCATCTCGACCCAGTTCTTGTCTCCGGTGTCGAAAATGTTGAATGGAAGCCCGTAGCGACACCAGAACGTTATGCCCTAGTTTACGGATACGGCAACCGTTTCACCCAGGACGAGGCCGAGGCCATCAGGGCCATCGCCGAGAAAAGGGGCGTCAAGCTCCTTGCGGTCTACGGACATCAAGATTTCTGCGATGAGAACGTCGATTGCGGCCCTGATGAAATTCTGAATTACTTCAAAGGAGCCGATTTCGTGGCGACTGACACCTTCCACGGAACGATATTCTCTGCCATAACGCACGTCCCTTTCGCGGTGATAAAGCGCGGACAGAATGCAAACAAGCTTGTTGACCTTCTCGACAGGCTGTCGCTCAAGGAGAGACTCGCGACGACACCAGAAGACCTCTCGTTTATTCTCGACAAGCCCCTGGAGTTTGAAGTTGTCGATGCCGTCAGAGCGGCCGCTCGCGAAAGCTCCCTGTCTTATTTAAGGTGCAACATTTCCGTTGGCAGGGGGGTGCGTTAGGCGTTCTGCCAAAGCCGATGGGAGACAAAAAGAAATTCGCCCTTAACTTCGCCGCGCAAATCGCGGTACTCGGCACTCAGTTCATCATTAGCTTCGTTCTCACGCCGATCGTGCTCCAGAAGCTCGGCGACGAGGCATATGGGTTCGTAGGGCTGGTCAACAACTTCGTCAGCTATGTCGCAATCATCACTGCAGCACTTAATGCCATGGCAAGCCGGTTCATCACGGTCTCCTACCATGAGGGGGATACCGAAAAGACCGAAGAGTATTTCTCTTCGGTCTTTTTCTCGAACTGTATTATGGCATTTGCAATTTTCGTGGGATCGGTGTTCCTCGCCGCTAACATAGAGACCCTTGTCAGTGTGACGCCGGAATTGGTCAGCGACTTGAGAATCACCGTTCTGCTCGCGTTCATGAATGCTGGGATAGGGCTGCTTACGGTCGTATTTGGTGTTGCGGCGTTCATAAAAAACGAGTTATTCCTAAATTCCATCGGCCAGCTTCTCGGTTCGGTCCTTCGTGTCATCTTCCTGTTCGTCCTGTTCTGGGTAGCCTTCCCTCATATGTGGTACTTCAGCGTCGCGGGCCTCGTGGCGACAGTCGTGACCGGCGCGGCGCAAGTTGCTGTGACACGCAGGCTCCTTCCCGAACTCAAGCTGTCGCTTCCGCGGTTCAGTCCCAGCAAAGTCTGGGAGCTTCTCAAAATCGGTGTGTGGAACAGCCTCCAGAACGTCAACAACCTCATCCAGACCGGCCTCGACCTCCTGGTTGCCAATATCTTCATCAGCGGGGCCGCCATGGGACTCCTGTCCATTGCTAAGACGGTCCCCCAGGCTTTGACTAATCTTTCCGGAAGCATAGCGAACCTCTTTTACCCTAAGATGGCCCAAGCCTATGCCCGTGGGGACAAGGTAGAGCTGGTGAGCAGATTCGATTTCGCTATGCGTTTCACCTCAGCGTTCATGATCGTACCGCTTGCCGGGTTCATCGGCTTCGGGCCGTCGTTCTACTCCCTATGGCTGCCTGGCCGTTCTGTTGCCGAATTAGGCGATATTCAGCTTCTTTCGGTTTTGACCGTCATTACGCTCATTGCGAGCGCTCTTGTCGAGCCCCTATATTATGCGAACACGCTGACCACAAAAATTAAGGGTTCAGTCCTCATCGCCTTCGGGTTCAGTTTGGCAACGCTCGCCATAGAGTTCCCTTTGATCTTATTCACCTCGCTCGACAAGCTCACCGTCATCGCCGGGACAAGCTCGATTCTGATGTTTGTCCGTCACGCGCTTGTCCAACCATTATATTGTGCGGTCGTCATCGGCGTGCGCAGGCGGACGTTCTACAAGCCGCTTATGCGAGAGGTATTCGTTTTCGTGGTCCTTTGGTTCGGCTATGCGCTTGTTGACCAGATGGGTCTGTGCACAAATTGGGCTACGCTAGTAGCCGTTGCTTTTGCTGCTGCCGTCATCGGTTATACCTTCGAGCTGCTCACTTTGTTTGACAAGGGAGAACGTTTTGTAATTTTCGACATCTTGCGAGATAAACTTGGCTTTAGGAGGGGAAATGTCGGCTAACTTCGTTTGCGGTGACTTAACGTGCTCTGGGTGCGGGGCATGCGTCGAAGCTTGCCCCTTCCATGCTCTTAGCATGAAGGAAAGCGGCCTTTGTGGCGAGCCCGCGCCGACTGTCGACCCCTCAAATTGCAGGGATTGTAGGCGATGTCATGCTGTTTGCCCCGCATGCGCTCCCGTCGAGCTCAGGAAGCCCCTAAAGACCTATGCTGCTTGGAGCAGTGAACCGAGTGACGTTGCGCTCTCTTCATCGGGCGGCATTGCCACAGCGCTTGCAAGGAAGGTCATCAACGGGGGCGGCGTCGTTTACGGAACGGCTTCTGTAAACGGGGCGGCGCGCTGCGTTTCAGTCGATCGAGAAGTCGACTTGGAGAGCCTACGTGGATCCAAGTACGTCTACAGTGATCCCGGCGGCGCATACAAGGACGTCAAAAAGCATCTCGCTGACGGCAGGAAAGTGCTCTTCATCTCGACACCATGCCAGGTCGCTGCCTTGCGCTCTATCGTTGGCGATGCGCGCGAGGGCTTGATTTGCATCGATCTCATATGCCACGGCACCCCTCCGATTACATTCCTCCGCGAACATTTGGACCTTAAGGTCAAAGGGGGCTGGGATTCGTTCTCGTTTCGTGGGGCGAACGATTTCCACATGTGCGCATATCGCGACGGTGAACTCGTCTTCGACGAGCCCTGTTACGAAGACGAATATTTTTCTGTCTTCGTAACAGGTGCCATCCATCGTGACGTCTGTTACGAATGTCCTTACGCGTGCAACCGGCGGGCGGGAGACATCACACTCGGAGACTTTTGGGGCCTAGATAAGTCGACACTGGGATCTGCGCCGCCCGGCAAGGTCTCCGTAGTACTGTGCAATACAGAGACTGGCATCGACGCTCTCGCCGATTTGCCTGAGACCGTTTACCGCGAGGAGCGCCTTTTCAGCGAGGCCGACAATGTGGAACAGACCAACCTCCACGAACCCTCCCCAAGGACAAGGGACAGGTCTCGGTTCCTTAAGGCATATGGGAAGGTTGGGTTCGAATCGGCCGTTCGGAAAACTTGGGCCTGGAAACGATTCTGGCTTCGCACCAAGAAGAACAAGTTGCTGAAACTGATTGGGAAGTGACCGATGGTGAGATGTGGATAACGTGCACCCTTGCACTGTTTATCAGGACCCTACCGTCGACCTTTGCACTATCACTGCGTGGCCCATTTAGTCGCAAGAGAGGATGCCGGCTATCCTGTCGGCATTCTCGATGATATTAAGGTTGATTCCGTTCATTAGCTGAGCTTCAAGGAAGCCTTGGCGAAGCGGTATTCAAGGTTGGATAAATTTCTTATTCGTAACCCCGGATTCAAAAGGGTCTATTCAATTCGATGTAACTGATTTTGTTGCAACTGAATCATTACTCAATGATTATTTACACACGGTCGTCGATTCGGGTTCTTCTCACCGGATTCTGGTTCCGGTTCCGGCGGCTACTGCCTGACAAAGGGAGCCAAGCAGGTGCTGACGAACTACAAGTACGTGCCGCGGAACCTGACCCGGGCCATCATGGAAGCCAACCCCATCCGCAAGGACTTCGCGGCGGGCGATATGCTGCCTGACAATGAAGATCAGCTCCGATGCCCCCCCCGCGCGAGTTCCATCCAGAGCGTCATGAAACCTGTGAAAACCAAGGGAGTGCCCGTAGCGGTCTACGAGCCCACGCTGGACGCGCCGAAGTTCTTCGGGTCCGAGGTGACCCACGACCTGAAGGCCTTCAAGGAAGGCTGCGACGTTATTGTCGCCATCCGTTGGAGCGACGAGCTCGCGGACGTTGTGGACAAGGTGTACACGAGGAATCTGTTTAAGCGCTTCCAGTGCAACGGCGGCAAGTCGAGGTAAGCCGGTCCGTCGGGTCCAGCGTCCTCCAGCACAGCCGCGCACAGTGGCTTGTCCGATTTATATTCAGTTGGGCGTACCATCCGAAATATCCGTTTACTTCGCTTCGGGCGCTCGTATTGTATCGCAGATGAGCTTGCATCCCGGCGATGGTCGAACGCGGCGCCGAGCATTCTCCCGGTACCGTTCCTCTGATGTGCGACATGAGGGTTCGTGTTGCTCGTTTGGACCGGGGCGGCAGAGCGACTGCATGACGTCGAGTTGCGCCGTCTGAGGCCATCACAATGGTTATCGAGGTGCCTGACGGGAATTCGCCGCGGAGAAACGGAAAGGCTTTCCGATCCTGATCAAGCGGGTTCGGAACTACCGTCATTGGAACTATTCTGACTCAGCATCACAGACAGATTCATGCTTCTTTGCGATCAACTTCTTTGCGAGTTCGAAGACGCTTTCGTCGTAATATGGCCAATCTACGAAGTTTTCGAGGTACCCGCTGCCCGTTGCGGCCGACAGCTCATCGTTTATCTTGAGTGTAATCGCGACGAGCAAGGTCAGCATGCGATAGTAATCGGTTCGAATGTTCACCGCATTAGGGTCGGCGATCGGTGAATGCGCATGGTCGTATCTGTTCCTGAGACCCTGTGAGTTAGGGAAAGAGGCGTCGTTGAACATGTAATCGAGATATGCAGCCTCGTCGGGTGTGAACAGCTTGCCGCAGTACGACAGCATTTCGTCTGAGACAAGGCCATCGATGAGCGCTAAATCACCGTCTCCGCATCCCCTAAGCGCAATTGCGCCATTATCCCAAACGGCCTTCAGGCAAATTGATCGAGGGGTTGGGGAGAGAGCGCCTGTTTCTTCGCACGCACTTACTAGCTGTCGGTCGACTAATTGCTGGAGCACCTCGACGTATGCAGCATCGTAATCGTCAAAAGTGACCATAGCGTTTGAAATCAAATCGAAGAAGCAGCGAGCGCGATCGCGGTGGCCTCTCCTGTATGTCAGCATGCACTGGTCGGAGAACAGGTAGAATCCCCATTCGTAAAAGCAGGCTCCGTCGACTGCGTACTTTTTCTCAGAGAGTGCGTTGAGGGTTCCAAAAGTTTTAAAGCTCTCATAAGGGAAATAGTCGCCGTCGATTTTTCCAATCCTCAAATATATTGAATAGGACTTAACGGCGCGCTCGATCTCTGGCCCTATTGACTTGCATTTGTCGAGCCACGAAGTTCCTCTTGTCGGTAGCGCCAAGGTGAATCCGCTGATAGAGTACTCTTCTTCGAAATAATCGTTGTACGTCCATTCGAGCGCATCTTCGAGCCTTGAACCGCGGCTTTCGAGGAAATTCGCGTATGCGATAACTTCGACATTGGCAAGAGATTCCCGCATGCTGGAGATCGTATTCATTCGATATTCCCCCAGCACATGGGACCCCAGCGTCGCGAGCAGGCCGCTCTCCTCGTGGGAGTGAGCAGGCGCGGACATGAGACCGCTTCGGTCTACTACATCCAGTAGATATCTGCAATTGTTCATGATGCTTGCATTATCGGTATATTTGGCAAGCCACGTTTCGCTAAAGCTGTAGGTCAAGGTTAGGCCTTCGGCCTTTACGCCCTTGCAAGCAATCTGTTCAGGGTCGATCCGCACCCCGGCGCCGTACTTAAGCCCAGTACCTTGCCGGAATATCGCATCCATAGCCTCATCGTGGGCGCGCTTTGCTCGCACCTTGACGTCCGGCGAGGGAGAGAATCTGCATTTCGTAGCGCCAGAAGGCCAATTGAAAAGGACCTCCATATAATTCGGGTTGGCGCGCTGGTCGTCAAGGTAGCCTGCCATAATCGAATCGAAGTCGCCCTGGGAAAGGCATTTGGGGAGGTAGATTGCGTTCTGGCTCCTTGATTCCGTCGCATACTCGCGAATGAGCAGCTCAGCTGAATAATACGGGTTGTCAACTAGTGATTTTCTTATCTCTGCATCGAATAATTTGACGAGCTTGTCGTTCTCCAAGATAGGAGCTAGGCATTCGATGTGCCGCGAGAGAAGTTCGTCAATTTCCTCGCCGGAGATCATCTTCTCTGCGCCGCAGGCGTGCACCAGGCCCCAGAACTGAGTGACGTACTGCATCTCGAGTTCCTCGTAAATACCAAGGATTCCCGAAGACGCGAGCGTCTCCCTCGAATACTTGCAAGCATTCGCGAAGAGCGCGGAAACAACGCTTGCAACATCGATGCCTTCAGCTTTCTCGAACAATTCAGGGACCGTTTCGAATGTGAGCTTGAGTTGATGTGCCTCTATTGCGTCGTTAATCGTCGCGATTTGAATGTGAGGACCCTCCTTCAGGATACGGTCCATGAAAGCTCCTACAGCCCAGTCATTGCGGCCATAGGAAACAATCCTAGTGTGGTTGAAGTCTCGCAACGCTAGCCTTTCTCGCGTAATGCCGACTGTGTTAGAGTACCGCGGATTTGACCTCGTGGGTGATCAACGATGGCGCCTAGTGGGGTCCTTGATGAAAGGCGAATAGACCTTGAGATCCCTGCCGCACACCGCTCCGTCCCTTATGATGCCAGACTTGGTGAGTACGCGTTGTTGGTCAAAGAGGGCCTTGCCAATAAGGTTGCTGTAATCAAAGGCCCCGAGGTACACGTCGGCGTACGCCACTATAAGTTCAACTCCGGTAACTTCCGCGCGAGCTCCATCCAGGGCGTCATGAAGCGCGCGATGGCCAAGGGCGCGCCCGTGGTTGTCTACGAGCCCACGCTAGACGCGCCGAAGTTCTTCGGCTCCGAGGTGACCCACGACCTAGAGGCCTTCAAGGCCGGCTGCGACGTGATCGTCGCCAACCGCTGGAGCGACGAGCTCGCGGACGTGGCGGACAAGGTGTACACGAGGGATCTGTTTAAGAGGGACTAGGGGAGAGTGGCCGCCCGAGCTGGGCTAAATTATTTCACGCTAACTATGTGCAGAATCCATTCTTAGATTGTGTTTGATGGCGAGCAAAAAAGCCATCCTGCCCCCATAATTTATTGTGTTACCTAATATGACTACAGGTCGCACTTTTTCTTCCATCTCGGCCAAACCCGCAGACAGCCATCGTTATGGTATCCATTACATTATTTCGATTACGTTGACTCCATGAGGGTAAACCATGTTCAATGCAGAACGCATCGTTACTGTTCTGCATATCGAACGATTTAGTTGTCAACCATTGTCGGAGGTCTAAATATGGAGATAACCTCAAACGTACATGTCCCTTTGGAGTCCAACTCTCTGCCTGACCAGATCGCTGCAGTTCTCTCAAAACATCCGGCGCTTTACTATCCCACCAAGCTTGAGAACTCTCAAGTTTTGCTTCATCCTGACAAGGGGAGCTTCTCTGGGGATCCATTTTCCGATACTTTTAATACCTATAATACGGCTCTGTTTGATTCGGTACGCCAGATGATCCGCTATGAAAAGTCCCTCACTGCTTGGAGTACCGTTGTTGCGGACATTGACTCCAAAGATGTCAGAAACACCCTCATTATGGATTACGTTTATCCCGTCTTTAGATTCCTGGCAGATATTCCGAACGTCTTTAAGGATCAGCTCGTTAGCGCGTGCGTTAAGCTTGCGACCATCTCTAAGGGTGACTATTCCCTAGTAGACATTGATACCGCCAAAAATGGGGTGCCCCGGTGCGACTGGTATAAAGAACTGCAAAGGGGCTGCTCCGATTCCACACTTGGAAATCAACTCATAACTATTATTAATGGGGACCTATTTAATTACCCGGATGCCAAGCATTTTAGAGAGTTTCATGGCCATGCGGCTCATGACCTTACTCCCACGTTGGTTTCCGGTGTCAACCAGAGCTATTCAGCTGGTGCTGCCGTTTCTATCCAAACCCATACAGCGCCGATCAATTTGCCCAATGAGCTTGATGTCATCGATCGGCACCGACTACGCATCCAAAACGCCTATGTGCTATTTGGCAACTACGCCACAACATTGCAGCATGACTACGAGAATTTCTTGGCAACGAGGAACGCGGGCTAAAATAATACTTATGACTTGCACGAACTTTGCAGGGCGATGCTTTTCGGTAGCAAGACCGAGCATAATCCAATTAAAGCTAACGGAACCGTATTAACGGTGCAGAAGACCTTGGTGAATCGCAGACCGGTCGCAAGCTCCATTGATCCCGTCTTTGAATTGATGAGTTTGGTTATGGACTATCGCATGCAGCAGTGAAAGGAATCTAAATGGACTGGCAGGCTATTTCTGCAGTAGGGTCAATACTGTGCGCGGTGGCTACATTCTTTGCGGCGCTCGTGGCATTAGCAATGGGCTGCAGCGAACACAAGACGAGCATTTATGCACGTGGAATCTTTTTTGAAGATAATCGCTATGATTTGATAGAGCATCATCCAAATTGTTTCAATATTGAGATTATATGTGACGGCAATCAGCCGGTGTATATCACTCATGTTCTCGAGGGGGCAAGGTTTAAGAAAAGCGCCCGTGGAGCTAAGGGCTGGCTCGAGTCAAGAACCCATTTCCGCGAATGGGCGATGGTGGGCAGAGGCATTCCTAATTTAAGGAAACCAAAATACTGGACTCTACATCCTTTAAGCGGCGCGATGAAGCTTCAGCCAGGTGAAGTAGTGCGCTTTACAATTAGTTTTACAAGGCTCCAGGCGATCCAAAAAGAACGAAAGGAACTAGGCATTTTCGACCTTGATGCCCCCTTGTCTTTTTATGCTCTTGATGTGTCTGGGAAGAAATTTAAGATACATTCTGGCGCAACGCCAAATTCTTTTCTAGAAGAAGCGACTGCAAAAATGACAAGGATATCTCCTCTAACAGGAGAGCCGGTTCGGAATAAAGTCCAGTAGAACCGCACCAGCAAGGACTTCGTGGCCGATGAGGTGCTGCAGATGGTGTGGGACCGCGTGTACGCCGGCAAGGAGAGGCCGGTCGTGGGCGTCTACCGCCTGACGATGAAGTCCAACTCCGACAACTTTCGCGCGAGCTCCATCCAGGGCGTCATGAAGCGCGTGAAGGCCAAGGGCGTGCCCGTGGTGGTCTACGAGCCCACACTGGACGCGCCGGAGTTCTTCGGCTCCGAGGTCACGCACGACCTGGAGGCCTTCAAGGCCGGCTGCGACGTGATCGTCGCCAACCGCTGGAGCGACGAGCTCGCGGACGTGGCGGACAAGGTGTACACGAGGGATTTGTTTAAGAGGGATTAGTTCATGACAGGGTGTCGTAAGGACATAAAAGTGTGCTTTGCTGCGTCATCTGGTGGGCATCTGGAGCAGTTACTTGCGCTTAAGCCTTTGATGGAGCGCTACGACAGTTTCATCCTCACCGAGAAGACTGCCTACGATGCCAAGCTACCTGTGCGGGCTCGCTATGTGCGCCAGGTGAATCGACACGAGGCAAGCTTTCTTCCTCGAATGGCGTTCAATGCCGTGACGTCTCTTCGTTATTGGTTCACTGAACACCCCGACGTGATTGTGTGTACGGGGGTACTGGCTACCATACCGTTTTGCCTGATCGGGCATGCAATGGGCGCCAAGCTTGTGTATGTCGAGTCTTTCGCGAAAACTGACTCACCAACCATGACGGGAAAGCTGCTGAGCAAACGCGCCGATCGTTTTTACGTGCAGTGGGAGTCGATGCTATCCGTGTACCCCAATGCCCGCTTTGTCGGCGGCGTGTACTAGGGAGGTGGTCGCATGGTATTCGTTACCGTAGGCTCCCAGAAGTTCCAATTCGACAGATTGGTCAGGGCGGTAGATGCTCTCGTTGCGAGCGGTGTTGCTGAGGATGGAGCTTTTGCTCAGACGGGTGTTTGCACTTACATTCCTGAGTATTTGGAACACGAGGCATTTCTCGATCGTGATTCCTTCCGCGTTCATATGGATGCTTGCGATGTCGTGGTAACCCATGGAGGTACCGGCGCCATCATCGGCGCCGTTAAGGACAACAAGAAAGTCATCGCTGTTCCGCGTCTAGCAAAATACGGCGAACATGTGGATGATCACCAGATTGAGATTGTTCGACAGTTCGGGGACATGGGGCTGATTGAGCCGTGTATGGACCCTACCGACCTGCCCGCCGCTTATGCGCGGGTACTTTCTAAGGATTATCTGCCCTACAAGAGCAACGCGGCGCGGTTCTGCGCCGACCTTTCCGATTACATCGATGGCGTTGGAGGCGTACGATGAAACTTAAGAAAAGATTCGCGCTTTCTCTGAGGAACAACTTGCGCTTTATCCCCGACGAGGATTTTATTCGCATGTGCTTCAGAGCAAAGCTGCACTATAAGCTCGATCTTGATCATCCCAGGACCTTCAATGAGAAGCTCCAGTGGTGCAAACTGCATTATCACAATCCAGTCTTGACCACACTTGTTGACAAGTTTGAAGTGCGATCCTTTGTAAGGGAGCGTATCGGCGATGAGTACCTTGTTCCGCTTTATGGCGTCTACGATTCGGTGGAAGAAATCGACATTGATGAGTTGCCGGAAAAGTTCGTGCTGAAGTGCACTCACGACTCGCAGAGCACAATCGTGTGTACGGACAAATCAATATTCGATTTTGAGGTCGCTAAGAAACGCCTGCGTACTGCACTTCAACGGAACTGGTACTGGCAGGGTCGGGAGTGGGCCTACAAGGATATAGCTCCTCGTGTGGTTGCCGAGGCGTACCTCGACGAACCGGGTAGGCAGACCCCGACTGACTATAAGTTCTACTGCTTCGATGGTAAGGCGGCGCTCGTGCAGACCGATGCCGATCGCTTTACCGCGCACGATATGCAGTATTTCACTCCATGCTGGGAGCAACGTGGAGACATCAATCACGAAGTATCCAATCGTAAACCCACCGAAAAGCCCGAGAACTACGATTTGATGCTCAGACTTGCTGAGACGTTGGCGTCGGATCTTCCGCATGTACGAGTCGATCTTTACAACATCGCGGGTAATCCTTTCTTCGGCGAGATGACTTTTTACACCGGGGGCGGTTTCGACCCCTTCTACGCTGATGAGAAGCAGCCGGACAGGCTCGATTGCGAGCTCGGAGAGCTATTCGTTTTGCCTAAGCAGAATTCGTAACTGCGAATGTAGCGGCGTAGGTAGTGTTATCTAGCGAGTGTGGATAATCCCGAGAAGAACATGGTCCAGACTCCGCCCAATCTAATTCACTCAGTAAGCCCTGACTTACATTAAAGATTGCATTTGGAATGAAAGATAGAAATCCCATGGGCTTGGAACATTCAAGAACATGTTGCGAAAAGCGAATGATTGCCCTGGATTATGCTGCAGAAGCCTGGTTGAAGCTGCTCTACGGTGAGGTAGCCAAGTGAACGTCTGCATGATTACATACAATCTCGTCAATAATGGCATTGGCAAGGTAGTGCTCACATATTCGTTCGAACTTATCCGGCATGGGCACACGGTGACCTTGCTCGTCGGTGGTCCATGCGAACAAGAGAAAGTTGATGAGGCCGTAGCTCACGGCATCGCGGTCACGCAACTTCCCGATAAGAGGTCCGACACCCTTGGCTATTTCGAGGCGCTGAGCAAAGCCCTCGACGAGGGACAATTCGACATCTGCCATGTCCACGGCAACAGTGGTATGGTCTTCCCTGAGTTGGTTATAGCGAAGTGCTCCCGTGTTGTAGTGGTGGCCTGCCACTGTCACAGCACGGGATGCGAACATCCCGTGCTGCACAGGGTGCTGAGGCCTTTCGTGCCTCGACTTTGCGACTGCATGTTCGCGTGCAGTGACGAGGCGGGCAAATGGCTTTTTGGAAATGCGGGCTTTTCCGTCATCCCTAATTCCTTCGACCTTGACAAGTTCAGGTTCGATCCGCAAGCTCGCCTCGAGCTGCGCGGAGCCTACGGTATCGACGAGGACGTCTATATTCTTGGCAACGTGGCGAGGTTGAACCCTGAGAAAAATCATGCGTTCCTAATCAAGGTTTTCGAGGCATTTCATGCTGAGAACCCTGAATCGATTTTGATGATTGCTGGCGGGGGACCTGGAGAGAAGGATGTTAGGGCCTTGGTTGAGGCATCGCCTGCCAATGATTCGATTATGCTGCTTGGCAACGTTAAAGACCCAGCCAAGCTCTATTCGGCGATGGATTGCTTTGTGTTTCCCTCGATTCACGAGGGACTTGGTATCGTCCTCGTGGAGGCACAACTCGCCGGCCTTGATTGCTTCGTATCGTCCAATGTGCCGCAGGACGCTTGCGTGAGTGACAGGTTCCACGCGATTTCCCTTACAGAAACCGCTGAAAGATGGGCGGGCGAGATAGCTGCGATGGCCTTTTGGCCACATGATAGGAGCAAAGACTCCTTCCGTGCGGGGAGCCTTGAGCCTTTCGACATCTCCTCGAGCTACCGCCTTCTTGAAGGCGCATACGAGGCCGCATTGAATCGTAAAGGAGGACGGGAATGAACATCAACGTCGACTTTGCCGAAGCCGCCGGTGGAAAGGGCTTCCCTCGTTCGCTCGGGACGTTTCTTTTGAACCCCTGCTTCCACGCTGTGGCTCTTTTCCGCCTGTCCGCCCTGCTCTACCGTTGCCATCTTGAGCCACTGGCAAAGATTGTTTGGTGTTTGAACAGGATGCTTTACCACGTCGATTTGGATTACAAGGCGAAGTTGGCACCGGGGTTTCGCCTCGTCCACGGGCTCGGCGTTGTTATAGGCGCTGGGGTCGTCAGCGAGGGGCCGCTCACAGTGTATCAGGGTGTGACCATCGGCGGCTCTCACGGACGTCATCGCGAAGATGGTCAGGGGGGGTCTTCTGGCAGCCCCATTTCGGGAGCAACGTTATCGTGTACACGAACTCCTGCATTTTCGGACCGATATACGTTGGGGACGGCGCGATTGTGAAGGCGGCTCGAATAGTTACGAAGGACGTTGGGCCTGGGGACAAGATATAAACGGAGGTTGCTTGTGCCGCTTGTAAGCATAATTATTCCAGTCTATAAGGTCGAAAAAGAACTTGGCCGCTGCGTTGACAGTGTCCTTTGCCAGACGTTGGGCGATATCGAGGTGATTCTCGTCGATGACGGGAGTCCGGATGACTGCCCTCGAATCTGCGATGATTACGCCCTTGCGGATTCGAGGGTAAAAGTTGTCCACAAGCAGAACGGAGGGCTTTCGGATGCGCGCAACTTCGGTCTGGCCGAGGCGACTGGGGATTACATCATGTTCGTTGATTCAGACGATTCTATCGAGTTCAATGCTTGCGAGAGGCTGCTGCGTTTGGCAACCGATTCCCACGCTGACATCGTACTTGGGGATTGGAGGGTAACCCCGGGTCCGGACAGGCCCGATCACTACGCGTCGCTTGAGGAGGGAAAGGCGTATCCCACTAAGGATTTCATTCTCACAGCTCTAAAAGCGGGAGAATGGTACCCGTGCGCATGCTTCATGTTTTGCAAGCTCTCGTTGTTTAATGAAAACGGGCTCAGATTTGCCGTGGGGCTGCTGCATGAAGACATGGAGATGCAGCCTAGAGTCTTTCTTGCGGCGGATACCGTCGTCTGCCTGAAATACAAGTTCTACAACTACATTCAACGGCCGGGCTCCATCATGAAATCGCAGAATTCTTCCGAACGTGCGGTTTCCATGTGCGAGATCCTAGGGCGCTGGAAGACTCAATTTGACGCAATCAATGATTTGGAGCTTCGCCACGCTTTATATGGCTATCTTGCGAAGTGCTATCTACACACTTGCCGCGAGCTTGGACTTCGGGGCGGCCTTGAGGTGCCGGGCGTAGACAAGAAGTTTTTGTTCGAATACGGCACGAACACAAAAGAGAAGGCCAAGGCGCTGTTGTTCGCTGCTTCGCCGCGCTTCTACAGCTACCTTTAGGTGGGCCGGCATATGCATCATCAATTGTTGTGGACGCGAGATTCTATCTTGTCGAAACGGATACGCTTCGATTGGCTCACGGCGTCGCTCGTTGCTATCTACTTTGCGGTCTTCAAGTTGGTCTGCATCCCGAAGGTGCTGCAGCAAGGCCTTAAAGTCAGCTGCGTGTTCTTCGTCCTTCTCTTTCTCATCACCAACCTCAAAGGAAGAGAGTACAAACACCCGTCGGCCCTGTTTTGCATCATGGTCGTGATCTCGAGCATCGCGGGCTATCTGGCTGGGTACGTAGACTCCTCCAACTGCACCGACGCGCTTCTCTACGCCATCTGTCTCTACGCCCTCGCCCTTCTAATTACGACATGCAGTAGACGTGGCAGGCTCGAGACTTTCATGAGCGTCTTCTTCTGGATGACCGTCATCTACTGCGTTCTATCTATTGTATTCATTGCAAGAGTGGGTACAGCCGATGGCCCCCTGCTCTACTATTTTGCAGGCAACAAGTTCTCGACGAGCTATTACTTCATCATGTTGGCATGTCTGGCGTACGCCAAGCTTCGTCGCGAAGGCAGAAGCAAAGATATAGTCGTCCTGGTCACCGCGGGCCTTGGTTTGCTTGCCCTCGTCGTGGCTCATACGGTCTACTGCTCGACGGCCGTAGCAATGTCTGCCCTCTTGATTGCTTTAGTGATCCTCCCACGGAAAGCCCAGCGTATTCTAGAAAAGCCTGCAGTCGTCATAGCGGCAATGGTCTTGACGGGCGTTATCCTTGCCTTCTTATTACAGCTCCTCCAGGTGCCGTTTGTGAAGCATATTGTCGTAGACGTCCTCGGTGAGAACTTGACGTTGACGGGCAGGGATTTGATTTACAGTGGGCTTCGGGCCGTCATCAGCGAATCTCCTATCTTCGGGTACGGCTATGGAAACGCAGCCGTGGCCATGTACGTCGGGTATGGAAACGCTCAGAACTCTATCATGGAGACGCTCGTCAACTATGGTGTCGTGGGTCTATTCGCCGTCTTCTATATGGCCTGGACTAGCGTAAAAGGAGATAAGCCTTCTTGGAGCTGGGGCATGTACATCATGCTTTACGCGATGATCGCAGGATCAATCGTCGAAATTACGTACAACTACTACTTTTTCATTGCGCTCATGGCTATTTTCGTGGCTAGCGAGGATATCCAGAGTGGAGGAATCGAAAAAGACGAGAAGCAGAGTGTCTGTTGTGTCAATGGGGCGCTCACAAGGAGGTAAACATGCGCGTTGGCATTATGTCAATGCAGAGAGTCGTGAACCACGGCTCCTTCATGCAAGCATACGGATTAAAGTCAATGATCGAGTCGCTGGGACACGAGGTCCTTTTCGTTGACTACAAACCTTCCTCGTGCGTGCCGGGGCTCAGAGACGCACGAGGAAGGCTCAAGGACTTTCTTGGAAGGATTAAGGCCGATGTCAGGTTTACTGGCGCGGGAAGGCGTGCCCTCATTGCCGCAGGAATTTTTAAGCGAACTCCGATGGACGTCGAATATGAGCGATGCCTCGGTCTTCTCGGCGTCGACCCGTGCAAGCGCAACATCGGGGAGAATGTCGACGTTCTTGTCATCGGAAGCGATGAGGTCTTCAACTGTACACAGGCGGGACCAAATGTCGGTTTCTGCCGCCAGCTTCTTGGCTGGGGGAACAACTGCGAATCCGTAATCAGCTATGCCGGGTCTTTCGGGCACACGACTTTGTCCGACCTTGAAAAGTACCACGTGGCCGACGACGTGAGGAATTGCTTCCGATGCTTCGACGCCATTTCCGTTAGGGACGCAAACTCCCGTGCCATCCTCGAGGCCCTTGGAATCGATGGCGTTAGCACGCATCTCGACCCAGTTCTTGTCTCCGGTGTCGAAAATGTTGAATGGAAGCCCGTAGCGACACCAGAACGTTATGCCCTAGTTTACGGATACGGCAACCGTTTCACCCAGGACGAGGCCGAGGCCATCAGGGCCATCGCCGAGAAAAGGGGCGTCAAGCTCCTTGCGGTCTACGGACATCAAGATTTCTGCGATGAGAACGTCGATTGCGGCCCTGATGAAATTCTGAATTACTTCAAAGGAGCCGATTTCGTGGCGACTGACACCTTCCACGGAACGATATTCTCTGCCATAACGCACGTCCCTTTCGCGGTGATAAAGCGCGGACAGAATGCAAACAAGCTTGTTGACCTTCTCGACAGGCTGTCGCTCAAGGAGAGACTCGCGACGACACCAGAAGACCTCTCGTTTATTCTCGACAAGCCCCTGGAGTTTGAAGTTGTCGATGCCGTCAGAGCGGCCGCTCGCGAAAGCTCCCTGTCTTATTTAAGGTGCAACATTTCCGTTGGCAGGGGGGTGCGTTAGGCGTTCTGCCAAAGCCGATGGGAGACAAAAAGAAATTCGCCCTTAACTTCGCCGCGCAAATCGCGGTACTCGGCACTCAGTTCATCATTAGCTTCGTTCTCACGCCGATCGTGCTCCAGAAGCTCGGCGACGAGGCATATGGGTTCGTAGGGCTGGTCAACAACTTCGTCAGCTATGTCGCAATCATCACTGCAGCACTTAATGCCATGGCAAGCCGGTTCATCACGGTCTCCTACCATGAGGGGGATACCGAAAAGACCGAAGAGTATTTCTCTTCGGTCTTTTTCTCGAACTGTATTATGGCATTTGCAATTTTCGTGGGATCGGTGTTCCTCGCCGCTAACATAGAGACCCTTGTCAGTGTGACGCCGGAATTGGTCAGCGACTTGAGAATCACCGTTCTGCTCGCGTTCATGAATGCTGGGATAGGGCTGCTTACGGTCGTATTTGGTGTTGCGGCGTTCATAAAAAACGAGTTATTCCTAAATTCCATCGGCCAGCTTCTCGGTTCGGTCCTTCGTGTCATCTTCCTGTTCGTCCTGTTCTGGGTAGCCTTCCCTCATATGTGGTACTTCAGCGTCGCGGGCCTCGTGGCGACAGTCGTGACCGGCGCGGCGCAAGTTGCTGTGACACGCAGGCTCCTTCCCGAACTCAAGCTGTCGCTTCCGCGGTTCAGTCCCAGCAAAGTCTGGGAGCTTCTCAAAATCGGTGTGTGGAACAGCCTCCAGAACGTCAACAACCTCATCCAGACCGGCCTCGACCTCCTGGTTGCCAATATCTTCATCAGCGGGGCCGCCATGGGACTCCTGTCCATTGCTAAGACGGTCCCCCAGGCTTTGACTAATCTTTCCGGAAGCATAGCGAACCTCTTTTACCCTAAGATGGCCCAAGCCTATGCCCGTGGGGACAAGGTAGAGCTGGTGAGCAGATTCGATTTCGCTATGCGTTTCACCTCAGCGTTCATGATCGTACCGCTTGCCGGGTTCATCGGCTTCGGGCCGTCGTTCTACTCCCTATGGCTGCCTGGCCGTTCTGTTGCCGAATTAGGCGATATTCAGCTTCTTTCGGTTTTGACCGTCATTACGCTCATTGCGAGCGCTCTTGTCGAGCCCCTATATTATGCGAACACGCTGACCACAAAAATTAAGGGTTCAGTCCTCATCGCCTTCGGGTTCAGTTTGGCAACGCTCGCCATAGAGTTCCCTTTGATCTTATTCACCTCGCTCGACAAGCTCACCGTCATCGCCGGGACAAGCTCGATTCTGATGTTTGTCCGTCACGCGCTTGTCCAACCATTATATTGTGCGGTCGTCATCGGCGTGCGCAGGCGGACGTTCTACAAGCCGCTTATGCGAGAGGTATTCGTTTTCGTGGTCCTTTGGTTCGGCTATGCGCTTGTTGACCAGATGGGTCTGTGCACAAATTGGGCTACGCTAGTAGCCGTTGCTTTTGCTGCTGCCGTCATCGGTTATACCTTCGAGCTGCTCACTTTGTTTGACAAGGGAGAACGTTTTGTAATTTTCGACATCTTGCGAGATAAACTTGGCTTTAGGAGGGGAAATGTCGGCTAACTTCGTTTGCGGTGACTTAACGTGCTCTGGGTGCGGGGCATGCGTCGAAGCTTGCCCCTTCCATGCTCTTAGCATGAAGGAAAGCGGCCTTTGTGGCGAGCCCGCGCCGACTGTCGACCCCTCAAATTGCAGGGATTGTAGGCGATGTCATGCTGTTTGCCCCGCATGCGCTCCCGTCGAGCTCAGGAAGCCCCTAAAGACCTATGCTGCTTGGAGCAGTGAACCGAGTGACGTTGCGCTCTCTTCATCGGGCGGCATTGCCACAGCGCTTGCAAGGAAGGTCATCAACGGGGGCGGCGTCGTTTACGGAACGGCTTCTGTAAACGGGGCGGCGCGCTGCGTTTCAGTCGATCGAGAAGTCGACTTGGAGAGCCTACGTGGATCCAAGTACGTCTACAGTGATCCCGGCGGCGCATACAAGGACGTCAAAAAGCATCTCGCTGACGGCAGGAAAGTGCTCTTCATCTCGACACCATGCCAGGTCGCTGCCTTGCGCTCTATCGTTGGCGATGCGCGCGAGGGCTTGATTTGCATCGATCTCATATGCCACGGCACCCCTCCGATTACATTCCTCCGCGAACATTTGGACCTTAAGGTCAAAGGGGGCTGGGATTCGTTCTCGTTTCGTGGGGCGAACGATTTCCACATGTGCGCATATCGCGACGGTGAACTCGTCTTCGACGAGCCCTGTTACGAAGACGAATATTTTTCTGTCTTCGTAACAGGTGCCATCCATCGTGACGTCTGTTACGAATGTCCTTACGCGTGCAACCGGCGGGCGGGAGACATCACACTCGGAGACTTTTGGGGCCTAGATAAGTCGACACTGGGATCTGCGCCGCCCGGCAAGGTCTCCGTAGTACTGTGCAATACAGAGACTGGCATCGACGCTCTCGCCGATTTGCCTGAGACCGTTTACCGCGAGGAGCGCCTTTTCAGCGAGGCCGACAATGTGGAACAGACCAACCTCCACGAACCCTCCCCAAGGACAAGGGACAGGTCTCGGTTCCTTAAGGCATATGGGAAGGTTGGGTTCGAATCGGCCGTTCGGAAAACTTGGGCCTGGAAACGATTCTGGCTTCGCACCAAGAAGAACAAGTTGCTGAAACTGATTGGGAAGTGACCGATGGTGAGATGTGGATAACGTGCACCCTTGCACTGTTTATCAGGACCCTACCGTCGACCTTTGCACTATCACTGCGTGGCCCATTTAGTCGCAAGAGAGGATGCCGGCTATCCTGTCGGCATTCTCGATGATATTAAGGTTGATTCCGTTCATTAGCTGAGCTTCAAGGAAGCCTTGGCGAAGCGGTATTCAAGGTTGGATAAATTTCTTATTCGTAACCCCGGATTCAAAAGGGTCTATTCAATTCGATGTAACTGATTTTGTTGCAACTGAATCATTACTCAATGATTATTTACACACGGTCGTCGATTCGGGTTCTTCTCACCGGATTCTGGTTCCGGTTCCGGCGGCTACTGCCTGACAAAGGGAGCCAAGCAGGTGCTGACGAACTACAAGTACGTGCCGCGGAACCTGACCCGGGCCATCATGGAAGCCAACCCCATCCGCAAGGACTTCGCGGCGGGCGATATGCTGCCTGACAATGAAGATCAGCTCCGATGCCCCCCCCGCGCGAGTTCCATCCAGAGCGTCATGAAACCTGTGAAAACCAAGGGAGTGCCCGTAGCGGTCTACGAGCCCACGCTGGACGCGCCGAAGTTCTTCGGGTCCGAGGTGACCCACGACCTGAAGGCCTTCAAGGAAGGCTGCGACGTTATTGTCGCCATCCGTTGGAGCGACGAGCTCGCGGACGTTGTGGACAAGGTGTACACGAGGAATCTGTTTAAGCGCTTCCAGTGCAACGGCGGCAAGTCGAGGTAAGCCGGTCCGTCGGGTCCAGCGTCCTCCAGCACAGCCGCGCACAGTGGCTTGTCCGATTTATATTCAGTTGGGCGTACCATCCGAAATATCCGTTTACTTCGCTTCGGGCGCTCGTATTGTATCGCAGATGAGCTTGCATCCCGGCGATGGTCGAACGCGGCGCCGAGCATTCTCCCGGTACCGTTCCTCTGATGTGCGACATGAGGGTTCGTGTTGCTCGTTTGGACCGGGGCGGCAGAGCGACTGCATGACGTCGAGTTGCGCCGTCTGAGGCCATCACAATGGTTATCGAGGTGCCTGACGGGAATTCGCCGCGGAGAAACGGAAAGGCTTTCCGATCCTGATCAAGCGGGTTCGGAACTACCGTCATTGGAACTATTCTGACTCAGCATCACAGACAGATTCATGCTTCTTTGCGATCAACTTCTTTGCGAGTTCGAAGACGCTTTCGTCGTAATATGGCCAATCTACGAAGTTTTCGAGGTACCCGCTGCCCGTTGCGGCCGACAGCTCATCGTTTATCTTGAGTGTAATCGCGACGAGCAAGGTCAGCATGCGATAGTAATCGGTTCGAATGTTCACCGCATTAGGGTCGGCGATCGGTGAATGCGCATGGTCGTATCTGTTCCTGAGACCCTGTGAGTTAGGGAAAGAGGCGTCGTTGAACATGTAATCGAGATATGCAGCCTCGTCGGGTGTGAACAGCTTGCCGCAGTACGACAGCATTTCGTCTGAGACAAGGCCATCGATGAGCGCTAAATCACCGTCTCCGCATCCCCTAAGCGCAATTGCGCCATTATCCCAAACGGCCTTCAGGCAAATTGATCGAGGGGTTGGGGAGAGAGCGCCTGTTTCTTCGCACGCACTTACTAGCTGTCGGTCGACTAATTGCTGGAGCACCTCGACGTATGCAGCATCGTAATCGTCAAAAGTGACCATAGCGTTTGAAATCAAATCGAAGAAGCAGCGAGCGCGATCGCGGTGGCCTCTCCTGTATGTCAGCATGCACTGGTCGGAGAACAGGTAGAATCCCCATTCGTAAAAGCAGGCTCCGTCGACTGCGTACTTTTTCTCAGAGAGTGCGTTGAGGGTTCCAAAAGTTTTAAAGCTCTCATAAGGGAAATAGTCGCCGTCGATTTTTCCAATCCTCAAATATATTGAATAGGACTTAACGGCGCGCTCGATCTCTGGCCCTATTGACTTGCATTTGTCGAGCCACGAAGTTCCTCTTGTCGGTAGCGCCAAGGTGAATCCGCTGATAGAGTACTCTTCTTCGAAATAATCGTTGTACGTCCATTCGAGCGCATCTTCGAGCCTTGAACCGCGGCTTTCGAGGAAATTCGCGTATGCGATAACTTCGACATTGGCAAGAGATTCCCGCATGCTGGAGATCGTATTCATTCGATATTCCCCCAGCACATGGGACCCCAGCGTCGCGAGCAGGCCGCTCTCCTCGTGGGAGTGAGCAGGCGCGGACATGAGACCGCTTCGGTCTACTACATCCAGTAGATATCTGCAATTGTTCATGATGCTTGCATTATCGGTATATTTGGCAAGCCACGTTTCGCTAAAGCTGTAGGTCAAGGTTAGGCCTTCGGCCTTTACGCCCTTGCAAGCAATCTGTTCAGGGTCGATCCGCACCCCGGCGCCGTACTTAAGCCCAGTACCTTGCCGGAATATCGCATCCATAGCCTCATCGTGGGCGCGCTTTGCTCGCACCTTGACGTCCGGCGAGGGAGAGAATCTGCATTTCGTAGCGCCAGAAGGCCAATTGAAAAGGACCTCCATATAATTCGGGTTGGCGCGCTGGTCGTCAAGGTAGCCTGCCATAATCGAATCGAAGTCGCCCTGGGAAAGGCATTTGGGGAGGTAGATTGCGTTCTGGCTCCTTGATTCCGTCGCATACTCGCGAATGAGCAGCTCAGCTGAATAATACGGGTTGTCAACTAGTGATTTTCTTATCTCTGCATCGAATAATTTGACGAGCTTGTCGTTCTCCAAGATAGGAGCTAGGCATTCGATGTGCCGCGAGAGAAGTTCGTCAATTTCCTCGCCGGAGATCATCTTCTCTGCGCCGCAGGCGTGCACCAGGCCCCAGAACTGAGTGACGTACTGCATCTCGAGTTCCTCGTAAATACCAAGGATTCCCGAAGACGCGAGCGTCTCCCTCGAATACTTGCAAGCATTCGCGAAGAGCGCGGAAACAACGCTTGCAACATCGATGCCTTCAGCTTTCTCGAACAATTCAGGGACCGTTTCGAATGTGAGCTTGAGTTGATGTGCCTCTATTGCGTCGTTAATCGTCGCGATTTGAATGTGAGGACCCTCCTTCAGGATACGGTCCATGAAAGCTCCTACAGCCCAGTCATTGCGGCCATAGGAAACAATCCTAGTGTGGTTGAAGTCTCGCAACGCTAGCCTTTCTCGCGTAATGCCGACTGTGTTAGAGTACCGCGGATTTGACCTCGTGGGTGATCAACGATGGCGCCTAGTGGGGTCCTTGATGAAAGGCGAATAGACCTTGAGATCCCTGCCGCACACCGCTCCGTCCCTTATGATGCCAGACTTGGTGAGTACGCGTTGTTGGTCAAAGAGGGCCTTGCCAATAAGGTTGCTGTAATCAAAGGCCCCGAGGTACACGTCGGCGTACGCCACTATAAGTTCAACTCCGGTAACTTCCGCGCGAGCTCCATCCAGGGCGTCATGAAGCGCGCGATGGCCAAGGGCGCGCCCGTGGTTGTCTACGAGCCCACGCTAGACGCGCCGAAGTTCTTCGGCTCCGAGGTGACCCACGACCTAGAGGCCTTCAAGGCCGGCTGCGACGTGATCGTCGCCAACCGCTGGAGCGACGAGCTCGCGGACGTGGCGGACAAGGTGTACACGAGGGAT
>ERZ834433.390-NODE-390-length-53511-cov-13.479441_pt1 | contig 53511 bp, 40 predicted proteins | sample MGYA00519948_ERZ834433 | MGnify/ENA primary metagenome ERZ834433 (study PRJEB31850, sample SAMEA3708752) | human gut metagenome | biome: human gut; feature: human-associated habitat; material: faeces | place: China | collected 2014 ...
AAGCCGCCACCGCTGCCGCCGCTCGAGCTATCGGAACTCGAAGCCAGCTCGCGGATGGTCTCGTGATACACATCGTTGAACGAATCGAGCGGAGACTCGTTGCCGTAGTGATGGTAATACCACCAGTAGCAGGGGTAGTTGTCGTAGAAATCGTCGCTGTTGCGCAAATCCGCAGGCACGGCCTCGGCCAGCTGTCGCAGCACTTCTTTCGAAACGCCCAGGGCAACGCCCATCACCAGCAGCTTGTTCCACAAGATCAGGTCGCTGGGGACGGCCTCCTTCAGGCGCGTAAAGTCCTCGAGCCAATGCTTGAGCGCCTTGCAGCGAGCCGCCACCTCGGCGCCCTCCGGCGTGTAGCGACGGAAGGTGCAGCTCAGGACAAAGCCCACGATCGTGACGGGGATCGAGATCATAGCGGTGCCGACATTGGCATCCGCAAAGTCGGTATAGATCAGAGAGCCCAGAATGCCAAAGACGATGATGATGCCGAGAACCAAGCCGGCAACCAGGGCGATGGTGCCATCCGATGCGATAAACTCGCGCGCCTCCAGCTTGCCCTTAACCGTGCTCTGATAGTCCTCGAGCTTGTCGCCAACAGATGTGGTGCGCTCGCTAGCGTACTCCTCCAGCTCGCTAAACGTGCGCGAACGGACTCCGTCCTTATCGGGCTTAACGCCGGCGAAGAAGACCTTGAGCACATCGCGATCGATGCCGTCCTTCTTGGCAGCCTTCCAGGCCTCGTCGGTCACTGTGATGCGATACGTCTGCTCCTCTTTTTCGCGACGGAGCAGACCCTTCTTCTTGGTCTCGGTCGCTTCTTCCAGCTTGATCACGCGGTCGTCGGTAAGCTTCATAAGCGTGGCGATATATGCCTGATCGGGCACCTCGTTCCAGCTCATGAGGGCCGAAAGCACGGCGGGATGGTCGGCCGAAGGCACATCGCGGAAATATTCGTCCTGGAAAAGCGGCTTGGGCTTGCGGCGGCGCAGCTTGAGCACAACGATTGTGCCGGTAAAGGCCACCGCCGCGACAACACTTAGCACGGCAAGCGCATTGGCAATCATGCGAGCGTGAGCGCGGCGAGCGTTGGCCTCGTCGGCCCATTCCTTCTCTTCGCTCAGAATCGTCGACATGCGCTTTTCGCCCGAGACGGCAAGCTGCGGCACCCAGTCGCTGGGGAAGGCGATGCGTGCCTCGGCGAATTCGCCCTCATGCACGCAGGGAATGGTATAGGTGACCATGGGCTCGTCCGCATCGAGCGACACGTCGCCCGTCAGCGGGCCGTGGCCCCATGCGCGGAAGTTATCGCCCTTGACGGCAGCCGTCCCGGCAGCGGCATTTGCAAAGTAGACTTCCATCTCGACGTCATCGGAGTCCGCAGACCAGCCGTCACCCACGAACTTCCAGTAGAGCTCGGCGGTATCGGCCCAGTTCATAACCGCACCGGTCATGGTGTAGCTCACGTAGTAGATTGCGCTGTCGCCGCTCTCGTGAGGGCTGAACACCTTAATCTTTACGCCGTCGTCGGACTGTTCCACCGTGTAAACGCCGTCGTCGCCTTTATTTGCGCTGTCGACCTTGTTAAACGCAGTGTCGTCTTCCTCGACGCTCAGCACATTGACGACCACCGAGCCGCCTTGCTGGTTAGAGCCTGTATTGATATCCCAATACACGCCGTTAATGTCATCGTCGAAATCGAACTGGCGTCCCTCGACAACGGTCAGCGAGCCATCGGCCTCAACCGTGGCACCGATATAGGTTTGGCTCATGGAGTAGCCGTCGGCGTGCGCGACGGCAGGCAGCAGCAACAACGCAAGCGCGACGAGTGCGCAGACGGAAGCGAACCGCGCAAACAGGCGGCGCTGCCGACAGGGCTGGGCAACGGGGGCGTTCATAGGCACATCCTTTGTCTGTGGTACCAGTAGCGTCATTGTCCCACGTTTGCGAGTTCATGTGACGAACATCTAGGTCAGCGGAGCGTCAAAACGGGACAAAAGTCACGCCCGCCGCCGGCACCTGGGGACGTTCCTTATCTGCCGGCAATCTGGGACACTCCTTGGCATAGCCCGCTCCGGCAATAGATACCACTTCATAGCTCCATCACAGGTGTAGCGGCTTTGTGTGGGCGCGGCATGCACTGATTGAGCCGCCAGTTGAGGGGCATAAAGCAGTTGAGCGAAAACGGTTTGCCCCTTTGCCGTCCGCTTGAGGATCATGTCCCCCTTTTCCGCGGAAACCCCGGCAGTTGCGAAGAGCTGCCGGGGTTTCCGTCGTTTGAGGGCTAGATTGATTGACGACGATTAAGGCGCCGAGCCGGTGGTCCGGCACGCGCAACGTGTGGCCTCAGCAACTTGCAGGCCACGGCAGCGCCTCCCCCACCACGCCCCGCGCTATACTCGTCCGCATGGACATCAACGCACGCAACATAGCAACAACCGCCGCCGACGCGCCAACGACGCCGGCCGCTCCCGCGCCCGTCGTGGGGCGCTTCGCCCCGTCGCCCTCGGGCCGTATGCACCTGGGCAACGTGTTCAGCTGCCTGTGCGCATGGCTTTCGGCCCGCAGCCAGGGCGGCAGCATCGTGTTACGCATTGAGGACCTGGACGATCGCTGCAAGCGCCCGGAACTTGCCGCCCAATTGATTGACGACCTGGCCTGGCTGGGGCTGGAGTGGGACGAAGGCCCCTACTACCAGCACGACCGCCTAGACCTGTACGAGAGCGCCTTGCGCCGGCTGAAAGACGCCGGCCTCACCTATCCCTGCTTTTGCACACGCGCCGAGCTCCACGCCGCGAGTGCACCGCACGCGAGCGACGGCACGCCCATCTACCGTGGCGCCTGCCGAAGTCTTTCGGCCGAGGAGGTGGCCCGCCGCAGCGCCCTGCGCGCCCCGGCCACACGTCTGCGCGTGCCCACCGTCGACGACCTCGCAGACGACGTGATCGAATTTGTGGATCGCACGTACGGCGCCCAATGCGAAGCACTCGCCACCGAGTGCGGCGACTTTTTGGTGCGCCGCAGCGACGGCGTGTTTGCCTATCAGCTAGCCGTGGTGGTCGACGACGCTGCCATGGGCGTCACCGAGGTCGTGCGCGGATGCGACCTGCTGGGGTCCACGCCGCGCCAGATCTATCTGCAGCACCTGTTGGGACTGCCCACGCCGCACTACGCACATATTCCGCTGCTCATGGCACCGGACGGCCGCCGCCTTTCCAAACGAGACCGCGATCTGGACCTGGGCGAACTCCGCGCCCGCTTTGGCACGCCCGAAGCGCTGCTGGGCTGGCTCGCCGGGCAAACGGGCATCGCGCCGGACACCACGCCGCGCTCTGCCGAGCGGCTGGTCGAGCACTTTAGCTGGGACGTCATCCGCGCGCACCGCGAGAACATCACCGTAATGGCCGAGTAGTCAAACGCCCTGCCCCCTTCACTACCCCCCCCCGACGAGTGCGTAATTCTGTATCTTGTTATGTACGGAATAATTCCGTACAATGATGCAAAGGAGGTTTTACCATGCCAACGATTGAGAAACAGCGCCGTATGGATCTAAGGCTGACCGAGCGTCAACGCCTTACTTACGAGCGCGCCGCGGCCTTGCGCGGGCAAACTCTCACCCAATGGGCCACGGCTCACCTTGACGAGAGCTCCGCACGTGACATCGCCGAGGCGTCAACAACCTATCTTTCTCCTGATGGTTTTGATGCATTTTGCGAAATGCTCGACTCACCCATGCCCCAAGCCGCAAAAGCGTTGCTCGACCGTAAAGCGATTTGGGAATGAGCACGTTTACCAAGCCCGTTCAACTCCCCGTTGGTCAAGGCATCGAGGCTTTCCACTGCGGTAATACCCTTGTAGACGGATGGGCTAAAAACAGATCAGCCTCGGCGCGAAGAAGAGGGTCGGCGGTTATATACGCATCGTATTACGACGGCGCAGTCGCCGGGTTCTATACGCTATGTACGCACTCCGTAGCTCGCGAAAATGTTGACGGAGGATGGTTCGTTCGGAACTCCCCCTCCCAAGTTCCCGCAGTGTTGCTTGGAATGATGGGGGTTGATGAGAAATTCAAGGGGCTTGGTCTGGGAGCATCGTTGCTCAAAGATGCCATCGAAAACGCCTTGAAAATTTCTGCCCTAGCGGGAGCGCGAGCTTTGGTTGTCGATCCAGTAGATGATGAGGCGGCAGCGTTCTATGCGCATTTCGGCTTTGCAGCCCTACCCGGCACCAACCGAATGGCGTTGAAACTCTAGACCGCCAGCAGCATCTCCTCCAGCTCCCAGTATGCCTTAAGTTACCCTACAGATAATGACTATTGCCAAAATGTAGGGTAACTACCCAAGGCATCATACGAAGAGCTCGCTATGCCTGCCCCTACGCAACGTCCCAGGGCTGGAGCTCGCCGCCCAGGCGAACGATGCAGTCGTAGAGCACGGTGTGGCGCTCGGCCGGGTTGGCATCCCGATGAAAATGCCCGTAGTACCAGCGCTTGTAGTCCAAGCGATCTTCCAGCTCGTCGAAAAATGCCGTAAGCCGATCGACAGCTGGATAATTCCAGCCAGGTGCCGGATAGAGCGTGGGCGAGAGCATGCGCGTGGAGCAGGTGTGGGTGATCACGTAGTCGACCTTCCAGCCCACGCTATCGAGCTTTGCCCGCGCCTCCTCAAAGTTGCGCTCGCCCGGCAGCTCCTGCGGCCACCAGCTGGAATACGGGATGCGGTATTCCTTGTCCACACTCGTGGCGCCGCCCATGGTAAAGATCGTCGACCCACCGAGCTCAAAAACCTCGCCGCGCGTCAGGCGCCGTATAGGCGAGGTGTCCGACAGGCGTTGCGTCAGTCCACCGTGCCACAACTCCAGGGGGCGCTCCGCCCAATGGTCGTAGCGTTCGTGGTTGCCGTCGACGAACAGCACGGTATAGGGGCGCGACTCCAGCCAGGCGATATCGGCGCATTCCTCGGCAGAAAAATCCCACGGAAAGCCAAAGTCTCCCGCGATAATCAGATAGTCGTCGCTCGTCAGACTATCCCCAAGCTCCCAGTCGCGGAGCTTTTGCATGTCGATGCCACCGTGGACATCACCCGTCACATAAACCGTCATCGGATCACCACTTCCCTCTTATAGGCTTCGAGATCGTGCTCGATCTGCTCGTCGCCCGTGGCGTTGACCCACCACGGCCATTTAACGCAACACGCCGGCTCGTCGACCTGCGCAAACCACGACTTGAGCTCCTCCAGGCTCACCGGGGCGTAGCCGTTGGCGTCCACGCCCACGTCATAGCGCAGCAGCCCCTGCCGAAGGTTGAACTTGTTATACGCGTCGCCACAGCTGTGGATATGTCCGTGAAGATGCCAGCCGCCGTGCGACATGCCTTGCCAGTCGACCATGGGATAGTGGCTCAGCACGATTTTTTGGCGGTCGATCTTGAGCACACAAATGGGCGGCTCGACGATAAAAGCATCCGCCACCGCAGGCTGCGTCCAGTCTTTGTCGTGGTTGCCAGGCAGCAGATGGACGTGCTTGCATGCAATGCTCTTACGCAGCTCGTAGGCGTCTTGCACCGTCATCTTAAAGCTGAAGTCGCCCAGAATATAAAGCTCGTCGTCCAAAGCGACCTTGCTATTAATGTTGGCGACCATGGCGTCGTTCATCTGCGCACCAGTCGACCAAGGCCTGTCGGCGAGCCGCAGCATGTTCTCGTGTCCAAAGTGGGTATCGCTGGTAAACCAGATCATGGGAACCTCCTAACGCTGTTGCCCAGAATTTCCACTCGCCGCCCCACCCTACTCATCGGTGCATCGCGCCTCAATCGGCACGATATCTTGGTAGATCAGGCGATGCTTGTCGTCGCGCCATTCATCGTCATGGTAATGGCCAAAGAACCAGGTGCGGTAGTCGAGTCGCCCGTCGAGCTCGCCCAAAAAGGCCTGCAGCGAATCGTCGTAGAACTCGCGATTGCACTCCATGCACAGCTCGTCTGCCAAATCGACCGGCGCCTCGTGAGTCACAACATAGTCGACCTTCCAGCCCACACGATCGAGCGAGGCGCGACAGTATTCCATCTCGCTCTCACTCGGCATTTCCTCGGGCCACCACGTCTTTCCCTCCCGGCGCCACTGTTTGTCATGGCTCGCGGCGCCACCCATGGCGAGCACCGTGTTCCCCGCGATGTCGAACACCTCTCCGCGCATCAGGTGCAGCACATGCGGGCGAGCCTCGTGAACGAGGCCCCCGTTCCACTCTCGGATCGGCAGCCCCGCCAGCAGATGATAGTTCTCGTGATTGCCGTCGACAAAACACGTAGTCCAGGGCTTGGACTCAAACCAGTCGAGCCAGTATTTGTCGGTGTTTGAGCCACTCCATATAAAGCCAAAGTCGCCGGCAACGATCACCACGTCATCGCGCGTCAGCGTACGGCCCAATGGCCAAACGCGCGACGAGAAGCGGCTCGCCCCGTACTCGGCAACACCGTGAACGTCTCCGGTAACGAAAATGGACATTAAGCGGCACCTCCGTGCTGTGCGACTCTAGACAAATCGATGGCAGAAATTGCGGATCAGCCCCGGCATCCGCACCCCTTAGGGCTTACCCCTCGTTCTTCCATCCAAACGGATCAAACACCCAAAAAACTAGATCGAGCACACTGTTGGCGGGCAGCATGTTGGGCAGGGCGTCTTGCCTCGCTTGAGTGCGGCCGCTAATGGTACGCTGGTTTTAATGGCGTTTTGAGGAAGGCTTTTGCACCCCGTAGAACGGTGGTAAATCTTGCCGTTCTTGGTAACGATTACCTTGATTTTTGAGACATCCACACTGCGGGGCTCGATGGGCGCGGCCACCTTTTGACGAGCCGGTGCCGTTTTCCAAGGCTTGCCTCCCGAAAAACCAGAATCGCAGAACCGATTAATATAGCCGTCAAAACACCCATCGAACAGCAATCCCGTTGCCAGGCCCGCTATGAATCCGCAGACGATCGCGGCCTCTCCTCTAATTTGCATATATCCCTCCTTAATCGCTCTTGAAGAAAAGGGCGGCGCGCGCCGCATGGAGCCTCATCACCCCCTACGGTACGCGCCGAAAATGGTCCGCAGCCCCTTCTGTCCCTAACGGGTCAGCTGGCGGCGCTTATCGGACAGGAAGACACCGGCGGCCACCAGGACCGTGCCGCCGATTACGAAGGTCTCACCCAGCAGGTCGGACGCATCGCCCGTGGTAGGCATCGCCGTCTGCTGCGTCGCAATCTCAGTCGTTGCCACCGCATGATTGGCCTGATACGTCACCTGCGTGACGGGCTGGGCCTGCTCGCCATTCCCGCGTTCGGCGGCCTCTTGGCGAGCAATCTCGGCGTTGAGCTCGACAATAGCCTGGTCGAGCTCGGCCTTGGCGGCGGTGTAGTTTGCAAGCGCCTCCAAGTATGCCGGCGCCACAGCATCCGCCGCAGCCACGGCGGCATCGAGCTCGGCCTTGGCGGCTGCGACGTGCTCGGCGGCATCGTGAGCCGCAGCGATTTTGGCATTGAGCGCCTCGTCCGCATCGTCAGCGCTGCCATTGACGATAGCTTCGGCAAGATTGACGCTGCGCAGGCGGGCAACCGCGGCGGCAGAGGCATCGCGGGCGGCAGTTGCATTCGCCACGGCATCGTCAGCCTCCACCACGTCGTACTCGGCATCGCTCACGGCCACCTCCGCAGCATCGAGCGCGACATCGGCAGTGGCTTTGCCCTCTGTGGCCCTGGCAAGTGCCGCAGCGGCATTCTTAAGCTGAGAGGCACGCCCGGCAGCTGCATCAGATTTTGCCTGAGCCGTTGCCATGACGGCGTCGGCATCGCTCGCAGCCTGCTGGGCCATATCGAGCTCCGCCTGAGTGGCAGCAGCACCGATGCCTGCCTGATCGGCATCGCCTTGGGCGGCAAGAAGTTCGGCCTCCGCCACGCGCTGATTGGCACGAGCGTCTTCGAGTGCAGACGATGCCGCATCAAACGCACGCTGAGCAGCGGCGATATCGGCTGAGTATGCCGCCAGCTCATCCTGGGCCGCGGCAAGTGCATCCTGCTTTTCGTCAACACCGGTACGAGCGGCGTCCAGCGCGCGTTTGGCAGCAGCCGCCTTGCCCTTGGCAATGTCGAGCTCGCCAGACTTGGCAGCCACGGCATCCTGCGCCGCCGCGACAGCGGCGTTGGCAGCGCTCAAATCGACGCGGGCATAGCTCACGGCACGCACGGCGGCATCAGCTGCAGCCTGCTTTTGCTCCACAGCGGCCTGGGCCTCCGAGGCCTTGGCAGCCGCGGTATCAACGTCATCGGCAGCGCGCTCAACCTGGGCTTGCTTTGCCGCAGCGGTCTGTGATGCTGCATCCACCTTGTTGCCGGCATCGTTGGCAACGCCCTGCGCCGCAGCAAGCTCGTTGCGCGCCGCGTCCACGCCTTGCTCGGGATTTGCCAGAGAGTCGCACCACGCGTTCAACGCAGCCTCATACTCAGCAACCGTCATCGGATTGAGGTTATACGGCTTGTACCATTGACCAGAATATACAAATGTCTGCGCCTGTGTACTCCCGTACAGCGTCCCTCGCGTGCAAACGCCCATGCCCGTCACGGTGTAATCGGGGTTGATCACGTTGATGTAATGGCCGACCGAAGGGTTTGATCCACCGTGCAGTGCGGCGTAGTTATCAATCTGGGAGCTATGCGCCGTATAGAAATCGTAAGCGGCCTTTCCCGTAAGGCCCGATGCGCCCAGCGAGGCGGCGGCAGCATCAAAGATGGCCTTCTCCTGATCGACCCACTGCTTAAACGGATTGCTTCCGTAGTTCCACGCCACATTCTCGCCCACGTTAAACTGCTGAGCGTGCGCGACTTTCGTATCCGAGAAGTTCGCATCGGCAATGGCAGTCGCCATCATGGCATACGTCACCTTGAGCTCGCCTAGGCCAACGCTTGCGCGATACTCGTTGCACGCTTTGAGCCACACGACCGCCTGCTTCATATTGGTCAGACTTGTCGCGTCGACCTCCTCGCCCACCTTGTTGTAGTTAGCGAGTTTGCAGTTGAGGATGATATTCGCCGCATCGTCGGCGCCCACACTCTTAAAGAACGCGATAGCACCCTGGCGGTAGTTCCCCGCCGATGCGTTCGCCGTTGCCTGCGCGGCATCGAGCTTGGCCTGGGCCTGAGCCACAGCTTGGTCGGCCTGCCGCTTTTGGGCCTTCGCTTGATCGAGCGCCTTATCGGCAGCGTCTTTCTCGTCCTTGGCTGCCGAGAGCTTGGCCTGGGCATCGGCCAACTCCGTAAGCGCGGAGGCATGATCGGCCTTAGCCTGGTCAAGGGCGGCATCGGCTGCCGTCTTGGCGGCAGCAGCGTCATCCAACTTGGCCTGGGTAGCGGCAGCAGCCTGTTGCTGAGCGGCGAGTGTCTGCTGAGCAGCCTGCACCTCGCCCTCGACGGCAGCCACCTCTTGCTCGACGGCAGCAAGCTCGCTCTCGCGCTGCGACTGCGTGGCCTTGGCGGCCGTTAGCGCCTCGGACGCAGCGGTCACCTTTGCCTTGGCGGCCTCGTACTCTGGGCCCGCAGCGCCCTGCTCGGCTCGGTCCAGATCGGCCTTGGCCGCGTCATAGCTCGCCTGCGCGGCATCCACATCCGCATCTGCCGCGGCCTTTGCCTGCTGAGCTGTCGAAAGCTTGCCCTGTGCGTCCTGCCGCTTGGCAGCGGCGTCAGCAGCAGCGACCTGAGCATCCGAGAGCTTAGCCTGCACATCAGCTGCCGACTGCTTTGCCTGCTCCAAATCACTCGCGGCCTGCTCTGCGGCAGCCTGGGCGGCGGCTACGGCCTCGGGCGTGGCATCGGATGCAGCAGCCTGTGCGGCCTCAAACGCAGACTGGGCATCGGCAGCCGCCTTCTGGGCGACAGCCAGGGCTTCGTCCTTGTCCGTCAGGCTCCTCTTGGCGGCATCAAGCGCAGCCCGAGCGTCCTCAAGCGCCTTGACGTCAAGATCGGCCTTATCCTGCGCGGCACCCATCTGCTTTTCCAGCTCGGCCGAAGCAGCGGAGGCCGCGCTATCGCTCGCACCGCGGGCCGCGTCATAGGCGCCCCGCGCCTGCTGCTGGTTGACGGCGGCAGCATCGTAGGGAGCGGCAGCCGCTTCCAGATCGGCCTTGGCGGTAGCAGCTTTAGCGCGCGCCGCATCAACTGCAGCCTGCAGGTCGGCGACCTTTTGCGCTGCAGACACGGCACCCGCGCCAGTACCGGCGGCCGCAGTACTCGTCAGCGGCGACATCACCGCAGCCGTTGCACCCGTGGCGCCAACGCCATCCGCATCCTGTGCCACCGCGACCAGGGGCGACAGCATCGAGCCGCCCGTCATGGCAATCGTCGCCGCAGCAACCGTCACCACGCGTCCAGCCGCCTTGGCCTTACCCAAAGCCTTGCCGTCCATGTCCTTGTTCATATTCTTGCTCATTGTCGATTCCTTCCCACGGTGAGCCGTTGTTTGACACAGATAGTCGATCCAACTTGCCCCATTAAAAAGAGGTGATAACGGGGTAATTAAATTGAGCGATTTGAATCGCGGCGAACCTGGCATTCGCAAAAGCCAAACTCATAGTTCCGCTCGCGCTCAATCTCATCCAAATACTCGAGATCTTCGCCACTTGGCGCCTCTTCACCTAGGCATACAGGCCAGTTCTCTGTGCGAGAACGGTCAGTACGGCCATAAATGGTCTCGAGATTAATGAAATCGATATTGCCGTTGTTAAAGGAGAAATTGCTGGTGCTCATGCTCAAGTCCCGTCCACATAAACTCAAATTGCTGTGCTTGGCCTCTTTTAGAGACCCCATCTCATACGCTATGACTGTAGTATATGCGCTCTGCTTGCATGTTGCAAGAACATTTTTATTTTTCTAGCGCATATAACAGATGTTCATTTCTGTAAACAGCACCGCTCTCCCCCGCCGCGCCCTCGCGCGCGGCATATTCGTTGAGATATTTCACCGGAATCGGCCATCTAGAGGGAGCCCCGTGGCGCGAAAGTCCCACATTCACCAGCTGGACCAGCAGCTCGGACAGATCGTCGCCTTCGAGTACCTCAATCGAACGCACATGAATCGCCGTTGCCAGGTCCTCCTTGGTACCGTTGTTGACGCCCACAAAGTAGCAGGTCAGCCCCGCCCGTTCGAACGTGCCAATGCCGTAATAGGGCGAGTTGTAGCTTTCGAAAAACTCCTTCTTACGACCCGCCTTACCCGTAAGCTGGTAATCGCGTACCAAGGTCGCAAAGTTATTAGAGAAGGTCGTCAAGCCCGTATCCCGCACGCGTGCGAGCATAGACCGTCCACCCGCCTGCACGTCAAAGATATAGGCATCCTTGTCAAGTTTGCCTTCGGCCGTCAGCAGCTCGAGCTCCAGCTCGTCCACGGGACCGTCCTCAATCGGATGCGAGGTGTAGTCCATGGTCCCGTCAGCGCCAATCGTTAGCGTTGCAAGGCGCTCATCCAGTTCAACCTTATCCTTCTCCTTGCGCGGGACACTGACGACGCCGCAGACCGTCACCGACTCAACGCCAAAAGAGCCAAGGTCAAACGCCCTCACCCGTCCGTCGGCAACATCTTGCTTAACCAGCAGTTCTTTGAGCATGGCCCCCAGGATCCCCTCCTGTGCGCCGCGCACCTTTGCATTCGACGCCGCCTTAAACAGCGGCTCGCACACATCCGGCGTCACATGCTGTTCCACCACCCCAGCGTGCAGGGCATAGCCATCGTTCTCGGCAACCTCGTTAGACACAACAATCAGGTTCCACGCCAACGGGTCAACAACCCCGCCGCTATACGACGCGCGCACATCCCAGGAGGAATCGCTGAGTCGATCGGCGAGTTTGCGCGCAATCCCGGCAAGCCCTTTGCGCGCAAACGACACCACGACCCGCTGCCCCACCGAACGTTCCGCAACCACGCGGGCATATTGCTCGTTTTTCAAAACCTTGTAGAAGCTCTTACGCGGATACTCTCTGAGCGACACCTGGGCAAAATCGCTGTACCGACGCTCAAGAATCTGCAGCTCTCGGTACAGGATGCCCTTCTTGGTATAGGCGACCTTTTCCGCTTGGGCAGAAAACGTAAGGTCACGACGTTTGGACGGCTTATCGCCCTTGGCGCGGCGCAGGATGTACTCGTCACTTTGTCCGTGCGCCAGCACCACCGTAGCCACAGGCGACAGCCTGTAACCCACCTGGCTGTTGATCTTCTTGAGTTCTAACTCGTCGCCTGCCGCACGACCGATGAGCACTCGGCGCTTGGTAAACGTTCGAATCTTGAGTTCGAAGGTGCAATCCTCGTTGATAACGGTCTCGACCGTTTCAATCTTGGCAGGACCCCTTCCGGCTTCCTCGACGGCATCACGACGAGCACCCTTGGCGCTTATGACATACAGGTGCCCCGCGTCGTTGGGGATCTCGTCCTCAATCCCCTCAAACTGCGAACACGAGTTGAACAGCAGGCGCAACGCGACATAATCGTCCAGCTCATCCCAATAAGTTTTAATCGGAACCATTTGCTCATGGCCGAGTGGGGCGTTAAGGTCGCCCGCCCGCGCGCCCGCTTTGACCATGAGAAAGATGCGGTTGTCCTCGAGCTGGGTGAGCGCGACAACCTTGCCCGTCTGGCACACATCGGCCATAAAGTCTGCCACGGCATGCTTGCCCGCATCACCGACGTTGCACCAAAAGACAGAATAGCGCTCCTCGGCGGCCGCGGGATCAAGCCGCAACACAAGCTCGGAAACCGCGATGTCTCCCAAGCCACACGGCTGGCTATGCTTCGATTGCACGACCGATCGCCTCCATCATCTCCAAACTGATTGCTCCATCAGCTGCCATATAGGGGAAGGAGAACACCATCCCCTCGCCATCGATCGGCTTTTGACGGAGCTCCAGCGCCGCTTCATCGGCCAAAACATTGACGATCAACAGGCGCTTCGCCCCAACTTTTTGAGCCTTTGCCTTAAAGCGCTCGGCATCCGTAGTCTCGCCGCCGGAGCGCCTGTAGGCCTCGTAGGCACCGATGCGATAGTGCTTAAAGTCGATCCACACCCCGGTCTTGTTGCCGGCGGCATCGAGCACCTCAAAGTCGCCACCCGTCTCGGCATGGGCCGCATCACCGCGCGTAAGCGAGTAACGCCCGTCGTAATATGCCTCAAAGATGGCCCTACCGGCAGACTCGCCCAGCTCTCCCAGGTATACCGCTTGGAACATATAGGGTGTCATGTGTGCCGTTGCCGCCGGCTGCAGCGTCGCGGGCACCCCGTCGCGCGACCAGCGCTCGCGCACCTCCCGAATCGACAACAACTCGGGCACGTGAGCCGCCGCCTGGCTTACCTGGCGAACCTTCGCGCCCTTTAATCCCTCGTTGTAGCGGCAACACTCCTCCAGACGGGCAGCAATCTGCTCAATAGGTTCACCCTCATAGCTGGGAAACTCAAAATGCGGCACCTTACACGCTCCGCCCTGCGCATACGCATAGCCACTCGCGGCAAACGGCATGTGCAACGCGGTGCTTTTGCGCGCAGGATAGCTCGCGAGATCCTCCCACGACAGGCAAAAATGATGCAGATAAAAGTCGCGCTCGTCATCGAAGGCGGCCAGCTCTTCCTCGCGCGCATCGAACGAGGTAACCTTCCATGCCAGCTTTTCGTGCTTCTCTTTTGCCAGGTTGTTCCTAAAGGCAGCAAGGTTCTGCTGCTTGCTGGCAGCGTGTTGCTTCTTGTCCGCCATGTGATTGTTGACGGCCGCACAGGCGCCAACCACCTGCTCCAGCTCGTAACCCATCGGCAAATCATGCAGGAACGAAAAGTCGCAATCGCCGGCGATTTCGCGGTCGAGCATCACTTGCACGTGCGGCATCTTTACGCTCGTACGCATCAAGCGGCCCACGGCCTGTGCCACGATGCGAGCGCCTTCGACCTGGTAAGAGAGGGTGTCGCGCACCGGCAGTTTTCCACCGACGCCCGCCAGTACCGTGCGCACGCGATGGCGCTTCTGGATAAACGGAATCTCGCCGCGCGCCACGAGCTCCTCCTGTTCGACCACGCCAAGCAGTGCCTGCTGGTCAAACTTCTTTGAGCTCATATCGACTCCCCAGGTCAAACGGCTCGTAGGCGACTCCACGTACAAAAAATCGAGGTCCATCTTGGGATGTCGCTCGGCGTTGTCAAAACCACAATCGACTTGGCGCACCGTACGACGCAGGCTCTCCGGCACCTCGTATTTAAGATTCTTGGAAAAGCCACCAGCGGCAAGATTGATAAACATCAGGGTCGGCTCGCCGTCCTTCAGACGTTCCTGAGCGCCGCGCCAGCCCTCCTCCCAGCCGGAAGCGTTAAAGCACGGCACCATATCCTTGGCTTCCTCGAGCGACTTCTCGTACGACGCCTCGGGGTGCTTAACGTTCCTAATCACCAGTTCGGCAACGATTTCTCGGGCAAGATCCAGCACCAAACTATTAAAGTCGCCGTGGTTTCCCATGTGTCGTGTCGTAAAGATGGCTCCCGCCTGCTGCTCACTGCGCGCCACGCCACGCGCCCAGGCGCTCACGGCAACGAGCGTCTTGCTCAGACGCTTTAGTTCAAACTCGATGCTTTCGGCATCGCTCGTGGTCACCCTGTCGGCAATCTTTCGGCGCAGGCACACCGCAAGTCCTTCACTCACGCCAATCTGGTCAAAGAATTCCATCGCATGCTCGTACACCTCGTCGGGCGACACGATACCGCCGCCATAGGCGCCGCCGGCCACGGCCGCCATGCCGGCAAGCTTCTTGGACTCGTCAACCCAAACAACATCGACGTCATACACCGTTGCCGCCTGCTTGTTGAATAGCTTGGTCTGTCGTACGATCTCCTGGTTGAGCTCGCCAATCCAAGCATCCTTACGAACCACGCCGTGCACTTCGTCCAGATAATCCAGATCAAAGTTCTTAATGGTCGGCGCGTTCCAGGTGGCGCTCATGCACACGCAGGGAGCCTTGGCGGCAATGGAGGCCAGATACGCCTCGGGCATGCGCTCAATGCCGTGATTAGTCAGGTACGTGGTAAACATATGGTCGATGGTGGTTTCCATCACCAGGTAGTCAACACCGCGCGCATACATCGAGTCGTCAGCGGCATCGATTTCGTCGTTCTTGCGGTCCTTAAAGAACAGCGCCAGCATCAGCGAATTCCAGAAGTATTTCTCGTTGGTCTGGTCGTTCCTAATGCCCAGGGCATCGATGATATTCTTGCGCGAAAGATCATCCTTGTACGAAATGCTGCCGTAGTACAGCTTGTCCATAAGCGTGGCACAGCGGGCAAGATGGCCCACCACCATCCTGACAAGGCCGCGCGCACGGCGCACCGCCTTATTGACGGTCTGCTGCTCGTCCGTTCCACAAGACGTAATCATGTTGCGGTTTCGGCGAGTATCGAACTCATAGCGCAAGGGATTCGACAGGCCATCGCCCACCGAAATATCGTCGCTGCCAAACAGGTGACGACCGGCAAGCTGCTCGTCTTTCGCCTTGTCAGACAGGGCAAAAGGCTGCTGCAGCTCCATATCCTGAATACACGCAGCGATCATCTTTTGAATACGCTTGGCACCCTTGGCGATCTCTTCGGCAGCCGTCTCCACACTTGCGCGCGAAACCTTGCTCGTGGCCGCGTTTGACCCCTCGTGCTCGCCCGAGGTCGAGGCATGCGTATAGACCGCCATCCACTGGTCCCGATTTCCCAGCAGCAGAGGATCAACCACGCCGCCATTAAAATGACAGTCAAGAATACGCACCATCTCGTCGGGCTGAAATTTCATATGTCCCGCCGCCAGCATCGACAGCATATCGGCCTTCGCATGGTCGATCTCATCAAAGATAAACAGGCATTCGTCGGCAACCGTTGCGTTAAAGAACACGACGCCCGCTCCTGTCACCGTATCGATTCTATTGACGAGCTTTTGCGGCGTGCATGCAATTACATGCGGCGTGCGCTTATCGTTGAGCAATGCCGAGGGCCAAATCCGGGGAATCTCCTCAAAGCCACGCGTGATGCTCTGGCGTCCACGGCTCACCGCTCGACGCAAGCTCGCGTCTGTCAACGCCAGCTTATCCCACAGCTCTGGAGTCAGGCGGTCGACAACGCTTCCCAGGCGTTCCTTCTTATCCAAAATGCCCAAAAGATCATCTGCGATCTCCATCGCGCTGTTCCACGCATGCGTAATGTCGCGAAGAACAGCCTCGTCCTTCGCTCCAAAGGGGCATGGAATATCGCGCGGCCTTACGCTGCCCTTATCAAACGTGGCATCGATCCAGTTTTTGATATTCTCACCCGCTCGCGGAAGATCGAACACCATGCGCTCCGCATCTTTGGAATCCATGCCCTGATGGATCAGCAATTCGCGCACGCTTGCAATGTAGTTGTCTCGGTTGTCCTTACCCGGAACCACAAACACCAAGGTGCGGCGACCAGGACATTTGTTAAAGCAGCCCGACTCATCCCAGCCGCCGGCAATCAGGTCTGCCGTGACCTGCTCGGCCGTGTAGTTTTTACCCGAGCCCGTCGTGGCGCCCAAAAAGTACAGGCCGTTGTTGTCCTGATTTTTGGCGCCGTCCTGGTCCTTGGGGGCAAACAGCGCACGCTCAAAAAACTCGCGCATCGCCTTTTGGCGCGCAAGATAGGGAGCAAGCTCCTTGTCGCCCACAGACGACAGCATCGATTGACAGTTCAGTTCCCACACAGCCATGGTCAAACCTCCGATTTAGTTGTTACATGTGTTGAATACCATCCCGTGCGGACAAAAACTCACGCAGGGCGGTCGAGCGGCATCTATGCCGCTCGAGAAAAAGAAAGGAAGGAAAGAGAGACAGTCACCGACTACTCACACGAAGCGAGCAGCTTCTTAAGATCGCATTCCAGTGCCTCGCGCTCCTCAACGTCCATCACTGCAAGGGCGACACGCATCAGGGACACCTCGGCGGCAAGCTCCTTAACCTGGTCGGGGCGTTTGCTAAAGTGGTCGTAAATCCGCAGGGCCTCCCCGGCCGCCAGGTACTGCCACTTTTCCAACGAAGGCTTTTCGGACCTGCTCATGGCATCGACCCACTCGCCAAGACCCTGAAAACCGTTGCCCGTAGCCGTGCCGTTCATAACCACATCGAGCGGGCTCAGCAAGCAATCGGGCGTTTTTTTGTACACCAATTTGGTGAGCGTAAGCACCTGGGCAAGGTTGCGATACTGTTCCTTGTCGGCATAGAGCACGTCGTTGTAGCAGGCGCACGCCTTAAGCAGCTCGTGGGCGGCAATGCGCTCCGGCCCATCAAACGGAACGCCGCGCAACAACACCCCAGCAAGATCGAATGCCTTGCCGCCCTGCACGATCTTGTCGAGCGCCGAGCCGTCCACCAAATCCGCCAGCCAAGCAAACTCAGGCTGATACGGCTTATGCTCGTCCTCGTCCTCATGCTCCATCCAGTTGCTCACCAGCGCAAGGGCTTCAATCTCTCTCCCGTTCAGAAAGGGCAAATTCTTCCCCATCTCTTCCCGCAAAAATCCCCGCGGCTCATGAGAGTGCTCGTACGCAACCGCAAGCTCCCCGTCGCTCACGACCAAGGTCGCACGGGAAATATAGGTATTTTCCCGCATGTCCCTCCAAGCGCACATCATAAGGGGACGCAGCTGACGGAGCATGCCGCGCGCGCCGGCACCTTCCTTAACCGCGCGCTTCGCCGCAAGGCGAGCAGCATCTGCCGTCAGTTCCATCTTGGCGCCATTTCCCATCATGTTGTTGTACTTGGGCAGGTACTGTTCATACGCAATCTGGACCAGATCGTCCACGCTCAAGGCGTTAAAGATAATCACCGAGCCAATGCGCCCGCACAGCTCGGACATAATGCCCCAGGTCTCAACATCCTCGATGGTCGCACTGTCTCGCAGCTCGTTTGCCGATTTTGCGGCGGTGCGCACGGCGGCATACGAAGATCCAAAACCGACCATGGTACCGGCCTTGCCGGCCAGGCGCTTGCGCACCAGAGCATCCAAGCCCATAAAGGCGCCGCCCAAAATGCAGACAACCTGATCAAGATTGAGCGATTTCATCGCCGTGCCCTTCTGGCTCTCGCATTCAAACGGCATCTCCCCGCCTTCCAAGAGCTTAAGGAACGACTGTGACGGACTAAAGCTGGACGCAACGTCGCTCCCATCGGGCTCGGCACGAACCGCCTTGTCAAACTCGTCAAAGAGCACCAGGCAGATATCGCCGGGATTGGCAGCCTGATAGTCCGCGACCTGCGACAGGCAGTTGCTCATGCTGGCACCGCGCCATCCCTCTCCCGTCATGGTGGAGACATCGAACACGAACAGCTTGAGCCCCGCGGCATCCGCCACGGCTTTGATGGTGTGGGTCTTTCCCGTACCGGTAGAACCCATCACCAAAATGGCAGCGGGCGAAAGGACTTCGCGCGGATCGGCGCCGCGTGCCAACATCACGCAGCGGTTGACCTCAAAGCTCAGCGCCGTCACAAAGGCCTCCAAGCTTCCCTCGTGGCCAATAACGCTCTGGCGCGTCTGCTCCACCAGGCGCGTAGGCGCAATTCGATTGAGCAGGTCCTGGTAGCGATCGACGCTTCGATACCGCTTCTGAGTCATGGGTGTTTTCCTTTCAAAACTTGCTTTCTTACCTATGACATGGGCCCAAGCCCTTAAACTCCTACAGCGCCAGCGAGGTCACCGACTCCAAATAGATCACGTTGCCCGGCTGCGTAAAGACCGGAATGTGGTAGAGCAGCTGCAAAATACCTTGCTTGAGCAGCGGGAACAGGGTGGGATGCAGGACTTCGTACATCAGGGCACCAGCCACAAGAGCGGTGAGTACGGCGAGCAACAGAACCTTTTGAGCATTAGAGATTAGCGACATGGTCGTTCCTTTCTTTATGCGAGCCTCGGCGCGCGTGATTCATTAATGGCTGGCCACAATGGCGATGGCGAGGAACGCGAAAACTACGGGGATCGCAAGCGATGCAAACAGAATCCCGGCAAATAGGCCTGCCACCACCGCGCACACGACAATGGTCAGTGCGGTGGGCACAAGCGCAAGCAGAGGAGTAACCACGCAGGCGGACGCAAAGCGAAGCCCGTGAAACAAGCACTCATGAGGGAATAAAGCCTTGAGGACCCCCTCGACAATTCGCCACTCAACAATCGTTCCGACGGTTAAGACAACCGCCCAAAGCAGGTAATCATTGGCGCGGGAATCCGAAGCCATCTTTGCCGTGACGCCGACCCACCAATCAAATGCGGCGGCATAGCCCAGCAAACAGACGATCGCGCAGACGACGGACGCGAATGCGCCCGCACCCTCAATTGCACCGAGTAGCTCGCACATGTCGGATTCGCGCTCTCCCGTTAACAGCACAATCCATTTGTGGGCAAGCGCCGCAACGACGCCCGCACCCAGCACAACCCAGTACGCCCTAAACGCCACCAGGCGCCATGAATGGAGCGGAATCACCGTGTTGCCCTCACCGATCTCGAACATAAAGCCGCCGAGCCACGTCGTCAGCAAGCACATCATGTCGACGGCGACAACGTACAGCACAACCGCAAAGAGGGTTTGCAGAATCATGCCGAAAATATTCACCGCCGTTGGCTTCTTGGGGACGTCCAGCTCGATCCTGCACGTGTTGTATGCGTTCATTAGCTGTCCTTTCATCGCTAAAACAACTGACTGGCTTATGCACTGCAGCTTGATACAACTAGGAGATATGCAAATCTCCTAGCGTTAGTATCTAGCGAGATATTACCCAATGCGTACGGCCTCATACGCACCATTCGATTTTTTTCTTTTTCATTTGAGTGGCCTGTCTGAAAAACGCCGCAACTGCTCTTCTTGTAGACTGAAGGCAATTGAGCCGCGACGGGCCAGTCAGCGAACCGCGCAATATAGGGAATATGCAGGAGGTGCGTATGCTCAAAACTAAAGCCGAATTTGCAACTCTTCGCTTAAACGAAGATCTCAAGCCATATATGAGCCGATATCTATCGGATCTTGTGTCTCATATGGTCGAGAAATATCAGCCTTCGTCGGGAACGAAAAGGCTCATTGAACTGTGCTGTCGCGATTTTGAGTTTTCGAGCGAGCACGTCGATGGCCCCTCGTGGTCTGTTTTGGGGATTGACCTCAAGCGACCTTCGTCCGCCTCGTTTGAGTTTGAGGACCGCGTTTACAACGAAGCAGCTGACGAATGGGATTATGTGCCCGCTTGCGTTTGCAAAAACCGAGTCAAAGTCCCGACGTCGACGTTTACTGCCATCGAGGAGAACATCTTTTTATACGACTACGAGCAGGACGCAGCCTCTCACACGTACGAATCAGCACTCATTTACTGCAGGCCCCCCGAGCTACGACCGCTATCCCAATTCCCGGCATCTATCGATGCGGCAAATGCGCGAGTCCTGGATTTCCTCAGAACGCGTTCGAAGCAGCTGCAACGCAGCGCAGGCATCCCCGATCTGCTTTCGGTCACCGAGTGGTACTACATCTTTCTTGCGGCATCCATTGCCTGCTCTCAGTCCCATGCCACGGCCGTCATTCAGATTTCGGATCGTCTGTTCAATCTGGCGCGAGCCGTAGATGGACGTCGCCTTCTTTGTGACCTCGGCCTGCTAAAGGGCATTGTGCTTCTTCCCAACACCATTGCCAAAAAGGCCGAGGGTCGCGCGCTGCTCTTTATTGGCGACGGCGAGCCCAATGACCCGTATTTCCTTTTTGACGGCAGGAGCTTTGACGACAAGCAAATGACCGATGAGCTTCTGCACCAGCTCCTCGATTCCGTCGACCGAGCCTACAGCGATCAAAAGAATCCAGCCTATTGGCATCGACTCGAGGATCAGGGCAACGGCATCTATCCCCTATTACCCAATACAAAAAGCGGCTCGTTCGAGGAAAGAATGTTCGTTCCCCTTGGGTCGCTGGCGCCAATCTATCGCGGCACCAGCCGCAGCGTTGTCACCAAACTGCCCGAATCAGGTCGGACAGACAGATACCAGCAGTACACCTGCTATTACCTGTCGCTCAAGCATCTTCATGACGGCGCAATCATTGCCGCAGGGGACGTACTTAAGCGCGTCCCCGATACAGACATCTACGATATAAGCCTTGTGGACTACGGCGATTTTAGGAAAGCCAAACCGATCGACGCCCGCGAGACGAGTCTTCTCATATCGCGCGTCGGGCCTCCGTTCAAGCTTGCCCTCATTACACCGGGTCACTTTTCTGTCGGTTCTGAGCGCCCCGTGGAGCGTGGTCTGTTGTCTGAGAGCATTGTCCCCTGCGATGCTATGTTCTGTGCCACCTTCGAGGACGAACTGCTTGCCCGGTTTGTCCTGGCATATCTGTCGTCCGACGAGGGTCAAAAGAAACTGGCGGATACCTCGCACGGAGACGCGCTCGTGCAACTTGCCCCCATGGACCTCCGAAGCATGACCGTGCCCGTTCCCGGACAAGCGGAGCAGGAGCGCTACGCGCAAGAGTACGAAGCAAAACAGCGCGCCTACGAGGACGCCCTTAAGCAGGCGGAACATTACGCCGCAAGCAAGGGAACGATGTAGCGACCGAGGCCGGCAGACTGTCCGGACTTTTGCCGACAGCCTGCCGATCAGGCACGCCGTTCAGTGCAGCAGCTAGAGATCCTCGGCAGACTTCGAACTGGCTTTGGCCGCCTCTTCGCCCGCGATCAGGTCCCTAACCGTTATATGCGCACTGTACGTAGCATCCTCAATCTTTTCCATAACATCAGGGTCGCAAGTTCCCCAAATATCTTTAAGGACTCGAGCCAATCCCCAAGCGGCGCTGAGCAGGACGTCAACATCCTTTAGATCTAAGTGGCTGACCGTAAAGGGACAGTACTCGCGCTCCAGCAGATAGGTGTCAACGGCGCCAATTGCCTCAGCCACGTACCGCTCAAGATCGGGATGGGGATGGAAGGCGCACAGCGCCTTGTGCGGATCGGTCGGCTCAATCCAATACAGCGTTGTCGCATCCTCGAATTTCTCTAGCGGATAACGCTCAACCGCCTTCTCCCAACTTTCATACCAAGGGTCGGCATCGCCGTCCGTCATTGACTTGCAAAGATCAATCGCCGCAGAAACAGTCGCACACGAATATCTATAGCCTGCGTCTTTCTTAAACTCATCATTGAGCTCGACATCGCCAGATAGCTCCGCCTCCATGATCAGGAACGGACCATCCTCATCCGTAATGCTCATGGGGTAGTTGTTGCACTCATAGTCCGGATACATTTTGTCTCCAATCAACCGTTCGGACACATTAACAAGCAATATCGAAACTGCGCTCACGCGGAGGGTTGTCGCCCTCGCGCCAATCTGCAAGTTTTTCTCATCGCGTGAAAAGAACTTGCGATTCTTGCAAGTTTTTCTCATGCCGCGATAAGAACTCGCATGGTCGCCCCGCTACCTACGCCACGAGGCAGCAAGGATAATGGGAATCCCGGCAAGGCACACCACCAAGGCCACGGCTGCGAACGCGAGCGCGATGGCCACGCTCGCGACGACATAGGCCACGGCAATGAAGGCCAGCGCCAGCAGGCAGGCAAGCAGTTCGGCCACGTAGCACAACACCAGGTTCGAGCTCGCGCGCTTCAGCAGGACGTCGGCGAGGCGGACAAGCTCGACGGCAAAGCCGCTGCCGAAATTACGGCCAGGGCCCTTGGCAAGGAACCACTTGAACAGGCACATCAGGGCGCAGCCCAGCATAATCATGATGGAAACGGTCCATGCATTGTGCCCCGACTCAACAAGGTGCTGGTCACCCATCGCGCTGCCGTTGATGAGCCAACTCGTTCCATAGCCCATGAACAGCATCGCCAGCAGCAGGCAGGCGCTTACCGCGGCGAGAGAGCGCGACACGCGCCTGCTGAACACCGGAGCCTCGCAGCTGAGCCCAAAACCCTCGCGGACGCGCCAAACGGCATGGTAGGCCGGGTACGCCGCGACGAGCGCGGCCACGAGCATTGACGCCCAATCGGACCCAGGCGCCGCCGACGCGTACTCCGCAATCGCGGAAACGGAGCAGTTGGTGTGGAACGACTCGTTCAGGAACAGCGCGACCTCGCCCTTCCAGACGCAGAACGGAGCGGCGACAGAGGCGATACCGACGGCGGCGAATGCGGCGACGGCGATGAGCAGCGCGCCCTGCACGAGCTTGACGACCTCGCCTTTGGCGGTGCGGGGTGCAGACTCAACGGCGCTGGACGGAATTTGGATAGAAGTGTTCATGTTTTTCCTTTCAAAGAAGGCTACGTTCGCAAGCTAATGTAAGAAAACACTGTCTTCGAGGGATTGAACAAGGCTGTTGCCCCCAGAGACAAACAAATGTTGTTATCGGCATATTGGCCGCTCGGGCACTTCATCATTACGCATTTGTAATTCATCAAATCGCAGGGTCTCTTTACGCTCAAGCAGAACAGATTGAATAAGCTCGTGGACGGCGGCATTGCAGTAGCACAACGACTCCCACGTGGCCAACAAGTCGTCACCAACTCCCTTGCAAGCAACAGAGGAGTCCTCGAGCTCATAGGCAAGATCAATTGCCTCGTCAACCATCTGCTTCATCTGCAACAGCGTGCACGTGAGATTCGCCTCATTCGACTCGTCGCAAATATAAATACAATTGGACTCAAGCATCTTTGAATCTCCCTTCAAACAACTGACACCTGCAGAATAGTGAAAAGAGATAAAAAGCAACCCGCAATCTACCGCTATATAGCGTTAGATTGCGGGCTTTACCCTAAAACTCACTTGACTTTGAGATGGCTCATGACTCGCGTTCAATTATGTTGCATATATCCTTTGCCTTCACTTTCGGATACTGCGCATAGAAGTACGCTTCACCGTCCCCCTTTTCACCGCGCACAGTGATTGCACCCAGACTCAAACCCTTAGCGGACGGAACTTTGCATTTCTGCACGCTCTCTTCGCCTTCATCGAAAAGTCGCAGGTACCCTTGTTTCATCAGAATGTTATTGGCCTTTGCTGCCCTAATCCTTGAGCCACCTACGCTCAGTATTTTCGAAATCGAGGCATAGCCTTTAGCTTCCGCCTGATCCATTGAGTAACAGACCGGCAAACGTTCGGCCCCCGCAAAAGCCGCTTCGTAAACAACGCCCTCTCGCATGATTTCCACACTCTTATGGCCATGTTCATCAAGCTGAAAAGCAGTGAAAAGACATTGAAGCGCCAGCCAGACCTCGCCCGCGCTAACCATCTCTTCTCGATCGGTATGACAGGCGCTATTACGAAATTTAGTGAATTGACCCAACGTTTCGCCGAGCGTCCTCCACCAGTCCCCCTTTGACGCCTGCGTCAGCTCTGTATTTTCAACTCGAACAGAGGATGCCAGTAGCTCACTCTTTTTTTCAATTAATCCTTTGTATTGACCGAGGTTAAGGCTCTCAAGCTCCTTGAGCGGCTTTCTTGCAACAACATAATCGGGAGCAATGGCCTTTAAGGCCGGCAACAATTTCAAACGCAAGTATCTCTCTGCCGCGCGGCAGAACATTAGCAGGCAAAATGCGCAATCTGAATCGCTATCGGTACCAACACTGCCAATGCCAAATATCTTGCACAGAAGAAGCCCCTGTTCGATATTCTCAAGCACCCTATTTTTGCCATTTTGGTCGCACGCGCAATCAGCAAATGCGCTTTGAAGAGCTTCGCGCGAAGAGAAGCCTATGATTCGACAGTCTTCTGCATCCAGATTAAAGCTTTTAAACGCTTCGCTCACATTGTCCAAATAGGAATCGGTGCTTACATCAGAACACCAATCATCTTCATTGACATGTTCCTCGTCCGCGTCAGTTGCCTCCCGTGGAAGAGATTCTCCTCGCGGCAACATATCTTTCGCCGCATTGAGCTCCTCAATAGCTCCAGTTGTCTGGTACTTTTCCCAATGCTCAACCCATGCCGTGTCGAGAATTCGCTTCATCGTTGCAACGTTCTCATTAATCTTCCACGCTGCATAGTCAGCAATTACGTAAAGGCGATACTTAGCTCGGCTTGCCGCAACATTCACGATATTTGGATTTACAAACCTGATTGCACCTTCACAACTACGACTTGTATCGCACCCCAAGACAAATATCACCTGATGGGCTTCTTTGCCTTGAAACGTATGAACCGTACCAATATTAAACTTTGCGAATGCACTCCAAGCACGCTCTGCTATTCCTTCAGGCGTCTCTTCTAACAGCCTATTCTTAAGCCCGCTGACAACAGTTTTAAACGGAGAAATGAGATAGAGGCTCGGAATAGAACACTCTTCATGCTCACCCGACCCGCCGGCTTTTTTCTTAGTCGCAGCCGCCGTTTTCCTAAAAGCCTCCTTGACAATCTCGTACACTCTGTCGCCCTGAGCATCAACATAGTGGTCGCGATTGCCGCGTTCAAATCCTGCAACATTGATCCACTGTGAGGACTTTAGATAAAAGCTGCCAGCGAGATCCTTTTTTGGATTAGCCGTCTCGTTAAGCATGGAGCCCTGATACGAAATTTCATTCGAGATATCGAACATGGGCGATATGCAGCGACGATGAACCACAAGCGGGCAACCAATCCATTGATCACCCTCGCCATTGCTGCGCAGATGGCCATAGGGATTAACGGCATCGGCAAGTCGTTGGACCGAAGCCATGTCTCCCTTAAACGGCAGCAATACTTTTTTACCAAGGGTAGCGCGGAGCTCCTTAACATCCCCAGTAATCACAGGCTCAATCTGAGAAGGGTCGCCGACAATCATTGCACGTCGATTGCGGGCAAGGGCACCCAAAGCGGCATACGGCACCGCCTGTCCAGCCTCATCTATAATCAACAGGCCGAACAGGGGTACAGCCCCACCAATCTGAACATCCTCAAGCATGCGACCAATCGACGCAAATGTGGAAGAAATCACTGGGGTAAGCAAACCGAGTGCCTGAAAAAGCGCAGGGGCCATCTTCCGTCTGTCGGCTTGCGTGAACTCTATCAACTCCTTTTTGCCAGAATCGGCGCCTTTGTCTTTAGCTCCCCAGTATGTTCGTAGAAACGTAATGTTGTTCCGCATGCATTTTGATTCGAGAATGAACTCGCGTGTCACCTGCAGCGCGTACAGAAATAGCAGGTTACGCTCCTTTTTTAGTTCATCGTCATCGGATGGATTATAAAGATGAGCGCTCTTTCGGCTTTCGTTATCCCCCTTTGAGATAGACTCAACAAAACGCTCGTCAATCGTCTCGACAGATTTAGTGCCCTTGACTACGTCCTCTAACCCCTTAATCTTCACCTGCAAAGAGACTAGTTTCTTCTTTTCATTCTCTAATTCTTCGTATTTGTCCTCAAATCCCGTACGCAGCTCAACAAGTTTCTGCTCCGACTTGGTTTGCTGCATAAAGGAATCGAACTCTTCACGGCAATCGGACACGCGACCCTTATACAAAATGCTCCAGATCCGTCCACTGGCCTTTTCTTCCGCATCGCGCAGCTCTTTTTCGAGCGCTCTCTTTCTCTCCTCATAATCGGCGGTATACTTCGCAATGTCATCAAGATATTTCCGGACATCGCCTGCAGCACCGCCTTCAAAAGGATGAGGCAGGCATACCGTTTCGATTGTCAGCTCTTCAACTATCTTTCGCTCGTCCTTTTGACACTCACGATCCAATTGAGGCAAACGCGATTTAAGGTTCAGAAGCTCGCGTTTCTTAGCGGCTTGTTCCTCCATTCGATCGAATCGATCGGATACCTTTTTGTATTGAACAAGAAACAGTTTCTTCGCCTTAGAAAACCGCTTGCCCTTTCCCAGCCCGCCGCTAAACTGCAGCGAAGAAAGCTCGCAATCTCTGAAATTATTAATATTCCTACGGTTTCCCAGACATGCCGCAATCATAAGCCCAGGATGCGCAGGGTCGCGAAGATTGCCATTATTGTCAACGAGCGCCGAAGAGAAATAGAGATCATCCACCGGTTTCTGCTCGTTTTTCTTTCCCCAAACAATGTTGGACAAATCTGACTCTAGAAACTCCTTTTTCTCAGATTCGTCTATACCCTCCCAGAACGCCTTTCCATCAGGAAGCTCTTTGGCGATATTCTCAACTGCTGCATTGTTTGTCGAGCAGACCAAAATGCTGAGACTATTTATCGCATCTCCGGTCCTGCCCTTTTTGAAGCGATATGGATTCTCAGCATACTTGAGATAATCTTTGCTAAGTTCCACCTCTTCGAAGGCGTCATCGGGCTTGTCATATTCGCACAGCAGACGGGCTTTTTCGACAACGTTAGCCGCAACGATGTCCTTGAGCAGGGTTGTTTTTCCCGTGCCCGGGGGACCGTTAACCGACATAACGTCGTTTGCGGGGTATTTGCGTGTCGAACCGCCACGACCAACCGCAAGATTTACCGCCACTTGTTGCATCAAACTCAAGGAGTATTTACTCGGCCAGCGACCGATAGGTGTAGCGCCGGCTCCCAACACTTCAGAAAAAAAATCTGCACGGGCAGTCAGATCATCATCGTCTTCGCCGCCCAGAAGATCAATCTCTCCACAGGCAGACTCCTCCCTCAAGCCGCCTTCAAGGTAAGCGGCGACTAGAGGCAGCGGCCCCTTATCCAAATCGTCGAATGACCCTGACTTGCACTGCTCATTTATCCGGGAAATATCTTTTGCGAAAAATGAGTGACAGAGCGATTGGTCGAACACTGGGTACGCATCGCCCCCATTGTCCTTTGGCTTCATTGCTCTATATTCAACAAGCAGCCTTGAACACCACTCGCTGATACGTTCAGCCCCGTCACCGTCGGGAAGGCAGCTGGCAATCCCCTCAATCATTGGTCGGACGCAACTATCGACAAGGTCCCTAATGACACCATATGTCAGCTTTGTTCCATTGAGTTTTTCGTTGATTTTATTGCGGATTTCATCCTGCTCTTTCTCAAAGCTAACGATGGCATTTAGGCTATTCCCGACGTTCCTCTTCAACCACCAAAATAAAGAGGACAACTCAAGGCTGACAAATTGACCATCAGGACTCACACCTAATAGTGCGACCGTCATGCACTCATCCTCTTTTTCGATTTCATTCCCCGGTTTTTCTGCAATATAAGTCATGACCGCTTCGCGCGGAACGGAGCCCAGGTGACAATAAATCGTTGAGATCGGCCAGTTTTCGCCGTTTGTGACACTATCCGCACGTTCTCTCGCTTCTTCAAAAGGCGTCCTTAAGTACTGGTCGTCCCGCTCTTCTGGAACAAAGCAGTCATCAAGCATTCCTTTTCTGGGCCTAGGCGGATTTTTCTTATCTTCGGGTTGGTCGCCTTGGCTCAAAAAATCGAGCAAATACCAGTAATCCAACGCATCGCCAATTGCTTGCTTTTTCTCAGCAGGGGTCATTTGAATCAGTCCTCGCACTCACATAGATACATTTATGTCCAATGATGTCCACGACGTCATCGCGCAATTTCTTTGGTTGAAGTATCTCAAACACATCGAGCCACTTCATCGCCCATGTTTTCATGCCGTCATACGATGCCATAAACGAATACTCTGGATTTGGGTGCCCGTCCTGCGTCTCGCACCGAAACCCATCGTTCCCGGCAAATTCGGCTAAAAGATACTTCTCCTTTGCCTGGCTATGGCACCTTACGCGAACCGTAACTATATCGTCACTAAACATCCTGTTCACGCCAGCACGAGAGAACCTTTTCGCCTCTTCGGCCATCGCTTCAAAACGACCTTTTGCATCATCCACTGGTCCAGCAATGGTTATATCCCGCAGGCTATCAACTCGAATTGCGTCAAAAGACCTCGCAGCACCCTTGTGACCCACAAACAGGTAGTAGTAGCCATCGTGCATGCATAGATGATATGGCGTATGGCTATGCAGTCGCCCCTTATCAGAAGTTCGAAAGCGGACTCTCTGCCTTTGGCTAATGGCCTTTTCCAATAACTTCAAATTTGCAAGCGTTGCTTCCATATTTGCAATTCTGCCGCTTTTGAGCAGGGCGTTTTCTTGAGCCAAACGATCTTCAATCTGCTGCCTTTCTTCGCCGCACAGCAGGCGAAGAACTGCATGCTCGAGCGCGTCGGCTCCACCTACACCCGTAGAAGCTTCGATGAGACGGCACAAATGCTCAATTTGCGCACCATCAATTTGACGCTCTATGCTGTACAGGTGCTTCGCATTTTTAGGAGCAGGATCCCCCTCACCATTCGTCAGTCGCTCGCCCTTACATGCCAACCGACTTGCAATCACTGTGTAGAACGGATTCAGGCAACTGTTGTCGAGGTCGATTCTATTCATCTCGGTTAACGGACTGACGCCCGCATTATTGCAGAGCGAAGGCTTTTTTGATCCAGAATCAACAAGTGCGTTCAATACGCCCTGCACTGTGTCACGCTTAACTTCATATCCATAACGAGCTTTAAGCTCCGCCATTATGTCCGAAACGCTCAACCCTTTGCCAAGCCCAGCATCGGTTTCCTCCAATAGGATACGCTCGACATATATCGCCAGCTCCTTTGGATATGCTCGGTGATTTCCTTGGGTTTTCGGTTGAACCATAGCCGCCTCCAATCTGAACAATCAACATTTTATTCAGTCAATATAACCAGGAGATTGAAAGTGCCGCTATTTAACGGTGAACGGCGAAGCCATCCATAAAGGGCTCCGCCGTTCACAAAAAGAGTAACACAACCCGTATACGACGTATTGACTATTAGAGCGCGCTCGTAGCAAATTTGAATCTTGAATCAGACATGGGCGCCCAGCATCGTCTATACGCGCCATAATCGCCGCTGGATAAATCATGACGGTACCAGTATTGTGAGTATTTATGCGTTTCCGTACCGCGAATATTGCGGGACAGTACCGGCGGTATCGTGAATCGGTACCGCCGGTGTCCGTTCAGCACCGTCAGCCGTATATGTCGCGCATGTTGACGTCTCCCATCTCTAGCCAGACAGTGCCGTGCACGATCCTGTCCATGATCGCCCCGGCGTAAATCCCGCCGCCCAACCTGGCGTGCCAGCCCTTCGACCTGTACTGCGCGCAGAAGACGGTCGAGGACGAACCGCAGCGCAGCTCCATGAGCTCGAGCAGCATCGCCCTGAACAGGTCGTCGGGCTTGTTCAGCAGCCACTCGTCGAGCACGAGAAGGCCGTACCCGCCGAACTTCCTGAGCAGCTAGCGCTCATGCTCAATTCCGAAAAACGGATGTGACCAAACCCGTAATCACGACGTTAACAAACACACGGCGGGATGCCCGCCGCCAAGGATGGCAACCACTGACGTGTGCGGCGGAGTACGTGACGGCGGCGCCCCGTGAACATCATGCGCGCGTGGGCGTCGCGCAGCAGTGTTTGCCGGCGCTGGGCGGCAAAAGATGTTGTTTGCGTTAACTTTGCCTGTCCGAGCTCGCATGCAGATTTCCATCGTAGGTCAAGCCTATACATTGGCGCAACCCGGCTTTATAATCGCGCTATTTTCTGCTAATTCGCGTTATTTCTTGTTCGGGGGCAATGATGGAAGAGTCTTGGGTGACTATGAAGGATATAGCCTCCCATGTTGGAGTGACCCCGGAAACGATTCGCAGCTGGATTAAAACCAAGGAGTTTCCCGCCCAGAAGGTCGGCCACCAGTGGAGATTCAAATACAGCGCCGTTGACGCGTGGACGGAGGGACGTTGCTCCGAGACGGATTGTGAAAAACCCGATAATCAGAGCGAACACTTTGAGCCAACCTTGATCAACGGCGACTGTCTGGAAGCCCTTCATGGCCTCGCTAGCGATTCAGTTGACCTTATTCTTACCGACCCTCCCTATAACCTCGGCCTGTTCATGAAGGAGCGCGCAACGAACCTCAAGGCGCTCCGAGATAACTACTTCGGGGCGGCGGGCTGGGACAACCTCGAGTACGAGGAATGGAACGAGTCCATGGACTCGTTCTTTGAGGAAGCCGCCCGTGTCATGAAGCCGGGTGGTTCCATGATCGTATTCATGGCGGTCATCAAGGTCGAGTCGATTATCACGCAGGCCGTAAAGCACGGGTTCTATTACAAGACAACCGGGACATGGCATAAGCAGAACCCCATGCCGAGGAACATGAATCTTCACTTCGTGAATTCCACCGAATCGTGGATCTACTTCACGTATGGAGCGCGAGTCGGCACGTTCAACAACGACGGCAAGGCCGTTCACGACTTCTTCGAGTCCCCGGTCACCCCGAAGCGAGAGCGCGAGTACGGCAAGCACCCGACCCAGAAGCCCGTCGCGCTCATGGACTTCTTCGTTGAGAAGCTTTCCAATCCGGGCGACCTCGTGCTCGACCCCTTCATGGGCAGCGGAAGCTCCGGGGTTTCCGCGGTTCGCGACGGAAGACGTTTTACCGGCATTGAACTAGAGAAGTCCTATTACGACATCGCAACCAAGAGGATCCAGGACGAGCTATGACGAAACCGACAGTAATTGATTTGTTTGCCGGCGTGGGCGGCCTTTCTCTTGGGTTCGAAATGGCCGGTTTCGACGTGAAGATTGCAAATGAGTTCGATCCGTCTATTGCCGAGGCATACACACGCAATCGGCCGGATACCAAAATGGTGGTCGCCGATATTCGTGACCTCGATATTGAGAAGACCTTTTCCGAGTACGCGGGCAAGACGACCATCGTCATCGGCGGCCCTCCCTGCCAAGGATTCTCCCAGAAGGGCCAGAGGAAGAGCATCAACGACCCGAGGAATTTCCTCTTCCTCAAGTACTACGACGTGGTCAAGTTCGTGAAGCCGAAGTACTTCGTCATCGAGAACGTCCCCACCCTCCTGACGACCGAGAACGGCTACTTCAAGAACGAGATAGTGGAGCTGTTCAGCGCCCTGGGCTATGCCGTCAACTGCGGCGTCCTTTGTGCTGCTGATTACGGCGTGCCGCAGGATAGGCACCGTACTTGCATCATCGGTAAACTTGACGCCGACGAGACCGTCGCCCTCCCGGCCCCCTACGGCCGATCCGCGACCATATGGGACGCCATTAGCGACCTCGCCTATTTGGAATCCGGAGAAGGCGAGGAAGTCTCAAAATACCGCAACAAGCCACAATCGGCATACCAACGCATGATGCGCGATGGGTCGACCGAGCTCTACAACCACATCGCGACCGCGCACTCTAAGATCACCCTGGAGCGACTGAGGATGATTCCGCCCGAGCACGGCAAGGAGATGCTCCCCACCGAGCACCTCACCAAGTCCATCTACAGCGGCACTTGGTGCCGGATGAAGAAGGATGGCATCGCGAGGACGATCACTACGCGGTACGACACGCCGTCATCGGGCGAGTTCACGCACCCGTTCCTGAACCGAGCGATAACCACTCGGGAGGCTGCTCGCATCCAATCCTTTCCGGACACGTATCATTTCTATGGGGCCAAGTCGTCACAGATGAAGCAAGTCGGCAACGCTGTCCCACCCCTGCTTGGTAAGGCAATTGCCGAGCAGATCATGCATGACCTCAAATCGTAAGGAGTGGTGAACCGTGCTGCTTCCCAGTAAGCTCGAGTTTCGCGAACCAATTAGCCCTAGGCTGTGGGTATCCAGCTCAGTGGTAAAGGATCCCAAACGAACGCTTGCGTTGCTGATTCTATTGTGGCTGGCAAAAGAGAAGCCTGCGAAAATGACGATCACGCCTGCCAACGAACTGGTTGACGGTGAGTCCAGTTTAAAGCTGCTGCTTAGCTATGCCAATAGTCTCAATGTACCTGTGAAAGAGACTGACCTAGGCCTTAATACTGTGTCACTTTTTCAAGCGCAAATTGAATCCTTGGATGCTGTTTTGTGCCTAGTATGGCGTCTTGCGCGAGTAAGCACGGTTGGTTCTCCTCGTTCGGCCGAGCGTATAAAGAAAGATGGCGAACTGGTCAGAGGTGACCGAGTAATTAGGCTTACGAGCAATATTGATTTGATTGGAATTCTTATCTCCACAAGTCCGATTGAATATATCACGGTGCTGTTTGCATGGCTTCAATCGAAAAAAGAGCTTGATCACGTCGTTGAGAATCGACTAATTCGAATGCTTGGCATTTTCTCTGATCAGGTCGTCTGCAAAACAGATAATGACGTGAATGGCTATTTATATTCTCTTCCATGTGTGTACGACGCCCTGCTTTCCGCAAATGAATTAGAGACGAAAAAAGTCTTAACGTGTACCAACAGCGATCCGAAAGGCCCTGTAAGGGCAGTTAAGAACCTTATTATCGACGGTCTCAATCCCTGGCTCTCGCCCATCTCGACTAATAATGCGAAAAACGTCATCCTTGCCAAGGGCGTGAACAAAGCCGAACTTAATGATTACAAGTCTAGGGCTTTCACGTCATTCAATACAGCAAGAGTGGACTACTCTGATTTGTCGTCTAATGCTGAAACTAAGACCGCTGAGACCAGTGAAGCCAGCGAGGTTAAACTTCCTTATAATCTTATTTATTTTGGAGCCCCCGGCACCGGCAAGTCGCACAGCTTGAACAAACTCGCCGGGGAGCACTTCGATAAGGCGCACACGCGTCGCGTCACGTTCCACCCGGACTACAGCTACGCCTCCTTCGTGGGCTGCTACAAGCCGACGATGCAGTGGCCCGAGCAGAAGCCCGACGAGTCGCTGTCCGAGAACATGAGGAGGCCCTACATCTCCTATGAGTTCGTCCCCGGACCCCTCGTGAAGAGCTACGTCGAGGCGAAGACCCATCCCAATGAGGACTACCTCCTCATCGTTGAGGAGATCAACCGCGCGAACCCCGCCGCAGTGTTCGGCGACGTATTCCAACTGCTCGACCGCAAAGGCGACGGGGTGAGCGAGTACGACGTGGACGTTCCCGTCGATCTCGGAGAGTTCCTCTGGAAGGAGTTCTACGATGCATCCGGGTGCGCGGACGAGACCCCGGGGCTCTACAGCCACGAGGAGAACGTCGCGCATCGCGTGAACGCGATGCGCCTGCCCTCCAACCTCTACATTTGGACAACTATGAACAGCGCCGACCAGGGCGTGTTCCCGATGGACACCGCCTTCAAGCGCCGCTGGGAGTTTCGCTACATGGGAATCGACGAGGGCGAGGGAAAGTACGCCGGCAAAGTCGTGCGCATCGGCGCGAAGCGCGAGCCCGTGGAGTGGAACGTCCTTCGCCACGCCATCAACGGCCTGCTCAAGGGCAAAGCGCGCGTCAACGAGGACAAGCTCCTGGGCCCGTTCTTCCTCACGGAGTCCGCACTGGATGACGACGAGGCCTTCGACGAGGCGTTCAAGAGCAAGGTGCTGCTCTACCTCTACGAGGACGCCGCGAAGATGAAGCGCCCGAAGGTATTCCGTCACCCCGACTTCACGTACTCCGAGATCTGCGCCGAGTACGACAGCTCTGCCGACGGCGTGTTCGCTCTCGACGATCCCGTGCCACGCGTCGAGGATGGCGCCCCCTCCGAGGACGAGGGCAACGGCCAGGGCGCGGAGGAGTAGCCCATGGCCTTCGACCCCGTCTACGTACGGGAGCGGGACTCCTACTCGTTCGGCGACCTCACCCGGCTGCTCGGTCTCGACGTCCGCGACGCCCTCGCGTGCGTGAGGGCGCTCGCCGCCCGCGGGGTGCTGACGCTCAGGAGCGACGCCGCCCCCGAGGGGGGCGACGCCGACGAGGAGCTCGCCGCCCTCGGCAAGTACCAGTTCACGTGGGTTGGCCTCGCGCGCTGGCGCGAGACCCTCGTCTGCGCCTACCCGAAATACTTCCCCAGGGGGACGCGCCCCTCGGAGACGGAGCTCGCCCAGGTGTTTCGCGTACTGCGCAAGAGCTCCGGCGGGCTTTCTGGCGTCGGCGCCGCGCTGCCGGACGCCGACGAGGACGGCGGGCCGCTCTCGCTCATGCTGGCGCTGCTCGGCTCCTACGAGGAGAATGGCGTCTACTCCAACTACGTGCGCGTGGTCCGCGACAACGGGTCGGGTGAGATCGCCTGGGGCAGGACCATCGCGCAGAACCAGCCCTTCATGGACGGCGACACGCCGGTCTACTTCGACCTTAAGACGCGCGACACCTCCCGCGACGCGGCCGACCTGGTGACACGCCTCCACCGGTGCGTGCTGACTCGCTGCTCCGAGGACCTGCGTCGCTGGGGCCTGGACGAGCTGCTGGGGCTCGCCCCGGTCGACCTCTCCGGCGAGGAACTGGAGGACCTGGGTGACGCCGAGACGCTGACCTACCGCCTGGAGCAGGAGCGCTCCGTGCAGTTCGTGGCGTGGAAGCAGGACGTCATCGACATGCTGCTGCGCTATCTGAGCCCCTCCGAGGAGTATGAAAGCCCCGAGGAGGAGTTCTGCCTGGGCACTTCATCCTTCTACCACGCGTGGGAGCTGGCATGCAAGAGCGCTTTCGGGGACAGGCTCGCCGACCGCATAGACTCGCTGGGGCTTCCGCTCGCCGAGGACTGGTGCCAGCGCGGCGCGGAGACGCTTCTGGGTATCATCCCTAGGCCGGAGTGGATGGACGCCGGCGGTGCGGGCTGCGGGGACGTGAACACGCTGATTCCCGACGTCATAGGCATCCATGGAGACGGCGCTGGCGGCAGAGCGTTCTGCATCTACGACGCGAAGTACTACACGCCGTCGCTGCGCCCCGGCGCCGCCAAGGACGTGCCGGGCGTCGAGTCCGTAACGAAGCAGGTGCTCTACCAGAGCGCCTACGGGGACTTCATCCGGGACAACGGGTTCTCCTCCGTGGCGAATGTCTTCCTGGTACCGACCCACGAGGCCGAGGCGAGGCTCATGGGTAGGGTGCGGTTCCCAGGCGTCTTCGGGAAGCCTGAGCCGCCCCTCACGGACGGGGTGGAGATGTGGGCGCTGCCCGCGGACTACGTGTTCGACTGCTATCTGGCAGGAAGACTGGCGGACGGGAAGCTGATCCAGAGGATGTGCGAAGGGAGCCTGGATGGGGCGCATTAGTTTCGGGGACACACTTGATTGGGATGGCACGCTCTATCCCAATCCTTCAAGTGCTATTGACGGGGCCATCAACATGGTCTCGACCTCTCGATACACGGCAAAATCCGACCCCGTTGAGTTGACAGAAACAACGGACAGGATGAGATACCGGTTCCTCGCGACCAACGTAGACAATCCGAAGAATCCTTCTCATTGTGTTGAGGGCAAATTCGTCTACGAACGAAAGAGGAAAGGAGATGCTTCTTTCCCCTCAGACTCGGCCGAAACCGAACTGGGCCCTGCTTCGAGGGGCATGCTGCAAAGAAAAGGGTTCAATGGTGATTGGCTCGAACTCACTTTAGACACCGGAGAGACCCGTCGCCTGTACGAGGCACTTGATGCTCGCTACCGAATCCATCAGGAGGGTGGAGGAGTTCAAGGCGGCAGCACAACGTATGTCCCCCTTGACCGCTCCGTAAGCTCACTCCTTAAGATGATGCGCGAAAATCCCTCGGAAACCAGGCTACTTACAGATGGCAATAATTTCGAACTCGTCAAAGAGATGATCCGGCTCATGACCCAGGGGACGACTCGCGAGCAATTGGGTGAGATATTCTCCGAGTTGGAGAAGGGACATCTCGATGACTTCACGGTCAGTCTGAGTCTCGCCCAGCTCGAAAAGGTCGAAAAGGAGATTGCTGAGAACCTCGGTAACGGCAACGAGGAGTACTGGCAGAGAATATTCACCGACCACCAATGGATACTGTCGCAGGTATTCTCCGCCCCATGCACACTTCTCCAAGGCAAGGCGTATGTCGGAGGCAAGGCGATTGATAATTCCGGTGGCAATATCTGCGATTTCCTCTACCAGAATGAGCTAACCAGCAATGTCACGCTCATCGAGATCAAGACTCCCCTTACAAGCCTGCTCGGCACAATATACAGGGGGAAAGAGCCCGAGAACGCCGTTTATTCCTTGACCTCACACATGAGCGGATCAGTAAACCAAGTGCTTAACTACCGGGACACGCTCACGAAGGAGTACTACATGGTCAACGGGCGCTCGTCTTCTCACTTTGAGGCCCTTTCCCCAAAGTGCGTTGTAGTCATAGGGAAGATCTCTGAACTCGACACCGCGAGCAAAAAAGCTACCTTTGAGCATTATCGGAATAACCTCAGCGATGTGACTGTGGTTACTTTTGATGAGTTGCTCCAGCGAATCCAGGACCTCATTGCCGTACTCCGAACAGGCAACGAAGCGACCTCCCCGACCTCGGGAATCCGGGAACCCGACATAGTCATTCCCTTCCAGCAAGCCAATCCGAATCCTCGTTTGGTCGGGAGATAGTCCAATTACCCCTTAAACACCATGTCGTTGTGGTATTCAATAAACTCAGCTCGTGGAGCGAATCGCTTCGGAAGCGCAATTGGCTCTCCGTTGTAGCGCCACAAATACTCGTCCTCGGGCGTTTCGTGCTCGACCACACTGGACACCATTATCTTTAGGTCCTTCGTAATTGTGATTAGTCCCCGATCGAACGCCTTATCGTGTAATGCGTTTAAAAGCAAGTCGTTGTCGGGCGCAAGGCGCTCCGTTTTAGGACCAGAGACTTTCCAGGGCTTGATATGGGTGGCGACCAGCAGTGTCTTGTTCGATAGCCCCGTCAAGCAACACCTTGAATTGTAATTGGCAAGCAAGGTATTTCGAAAGAACTCCTGGTTCATCCGCATCGAAACGATTGCCTCGCGCTCTTTACCCTCTGGCAAATCAATGCCGATCGTCTCTTTCAACTCATCGCTTAGCGGTTCTTCAAAATCGAAACAGTTGAGGAAAACGTCGGTCGCCTCCTCAACAAGCTCATCACCAGCAGAGGAATACTCAGCCCAAACCATCTTGTCCATTTTGCTCGCCTGGGTCATTCCAACCTTGCCGCGAGCACGTCGACGCTCATCGGATGATGCAAGGTTCCAGATTATTAGAGCAACCGCGCCCGGCGTTCCGCCAATGGCCTTGGCTAACGCCTGGACATCCTCGCTTGTATCATCGACCTTTTTTAATGGTAGGGCGAGGTATAAGAACAGAGCCGCAAGGGTTTCTTCCCTCGACTATTTATCTCCACGACTAGCCATGATTGCTCCTCGCCCGCGCACCGCTCACTTAGCTGCTCCAAGATAATCCCGCGGGGACCGCACTTGCCGCCTTTTCTCATTCGTCGGTGAACGGTTGAAACAACGGCGCTTCCACGCGCTTCTCATACCCGCGCTCAAGCTTCTTCCCAAGCTCCGCGGCACAGCGCTTCGTCTCCTCGGCAAACAGGTCATCGATAGCTCTATCAATCCGAACGCAGGTCTCGAAATGTTCGTCCTTCCAGGGCAGATCAAGGCCCAGGCTCGTATCCCAATAGCCGCCGAGCCTTGCGTTGATTACTTCCTCGGGATACAGCACGTCTTGGCGAACACCTTCGATCACCTCATCCTCGTCCATGTCACAGGCTGCATCGTCCTTCTTGAGACACTTGCGCAGCTCCTTTTGCTCGCGGATGCGATGCAGCGCGCTGGCGCACACCACAGCCAAAAAGCGGTAACGTTCGCATAGGTCCCATTCGCCGCCGAGCCATACTCGATAGCCCAGAACGACGCTTGCAGGCTCCTCGTTCAGTAGGAACAGGTCCCACGGGTACACCTCAGCACACGCGTCCTCCCCTGACTTTTGCGCGCCACTGCGCGTAAAGGCGCACGGTTCTACGTCGTAATAGTCAAAACCGTGGCCCGCATCGCGACGATTGATGACGTGCTTGGGCAACAGGACAATCTTGTCGCTGGGCTCGGGGTCGATCTTGCGCAGCTTTTTGAGCTTGCGGCGGACGCGTTTTAGGCCGCGGTCGCTATCGCCACAGCCGCAACCGCCTGCCTTGTCGTCGTATCGCAGGGCGACCTCGCGCGCCAGGATCTTTTTGTCTGCCGCGCACAGCAGGTCGCTCACGGTAGGCAGGTCTTCCCACTCAATGCCATCGACATCCCAAATACTGCTCATATTCAACCTCTTTCTGGCTGTGAATTTACGCGCTCGATCGTCCTGCCCTACATGCCAAAAGGCATGCGCCCTGCTAGAGCGCCTTCTTGCTGGGCGCAACCACCTCGTCCACCAGGCCCAGCTCTAGGGCGCGCTTGGCGTTACACCAGCAGTCGCGCTCGGTGAGCTCGTGGAACTCCTGGGCACTCAGGTTGCCATGCTCGGCCAGCAGCTCGTCCAGCTCGGCGCGCATGGCCGCCGTGTGCTGGGCCACGATCTCGATATCGGTCTGCTGCGCCATGCCCGTGCCGCCCATCAGCTGGTGGATGAGCACCTGCGTGTGGCGGTACACCTGGCGGTGGTCGCCGCAGGCCAAGATCACCGCGGCCATCGAGGCCACGACGCCCTCGCCCACCGTGATCACGGGGCAGTCGAGCGACTGCATGGTGTCGATGAGCGCCAACCCCGCTGTAACGCTGCCGCCCGGGCTGTTGATGATGAGGGTGATGGGCTCGGTCGCGCTTTGATGTTCCAGCACCAGCATGGACTTAATGAGGCCGTTACAGGTCACATCGTTGACCTCGCCCTCCAGCAGCAGCACGCGGCTGTTGAGCAGCTCGCTTGCCATATCGACGGCGGCAACGCGGCCGTCCTTGGACTTCTTAATGATGCTGGGCTCACGATACATAACGGACATGGCAATTCCTCTCTAGATGGAATCGATAAGGGAAACTGGCCGCACGGCACATGGCAAACAGAGGCCGTGCAGCCAAAATGCAGGTCAAAATGCGCGAGGCTGCAAGGGTTAATCCCTTAGCCACTTGGCTGCATTGGGATGGTCGTCGCAAAAGTACTTCTTGGCGCGGAAGGGACGCATGCCGGTCACCTTGACCAGGCAATCGGTGCGAGGCATAAGCCCAACCTCGCCTGGGGTCATCACGCAGCCGCGCACATCTACGGCAGTGCGCTCGGCGCCCACGTACTTGGTGCCCAAAACCGACTCGCCACACAGTTCGCTTATGTAGTTCTGCGTCGCGATGTTGCTGCCGCCACCCATATAGACCAAACTATCGCAGTTATCGAGAATGGTAAGCGCCGTGGATTTGCCGTACACGGCATCGAGCTGGCTCAGCGATTGCGCACACATCAAAAAGCTAATGCCGCGGCTGCGCACGGTCGCAATGCTGCGCTCAAAATCGGGGATGCGTCCCACATTGGGAAACTCATCGAGCACAAACTGCACGCGACGCTGCAAATGGCCGCTGGGGCTGGCATCGGCACGGCGCTGGGCAAGGTTAAACAGCTGCTTAAGGGCAACGTTCGCAAGCCATGCATTAGCCGAATCGTTGTCGCTCACCTTAAGATCGATCACGCGCTTGCCCTCGTCAATACGATCAAGACGCATCTCGTCATTCTCAAAAACGCGCATGAGCTGAGGCGTCTTAAGCCGCGAGATAGTTGCATTGAGCGTGATCAGAATACTCTTAAGCGTCCTATCTGCCGCACCTCGAAAATCGCGATACTGCTCAACGCCGTACAGGTCTGCGTTCACAGCCCCATACTTATCGAGGAACTCCTTGGACTCCACCTCTTCTACAAGGTAGTCCAACGGGAATCGGCCCTCGCCATCCCCCGTGACCTTGATGAGCGCAGCCAGTTTAAAGACGTTGTTCATCTTAAGGTAGCGGCGCGGAGCATTGGGGTCCTCGCCCGGCGCAAGGGTGCCGGCAAGACACTCCAGGAGATACAGGATTCCAACAATTGCTCGAAGCAGCAGATCGTTTGCGTTATCCCAGAACGGATCATACCTACGGCTACGACCGTCAGGATCGACCCCCTCCATGATTGCCGCCACCGTAGTGGGGATATCCTCGACATCCATCACGTAGCGCAGAGGGTCGTATCCGGCCGACTGCTCGGGATTAACAGTATCGAGAACCGTTACCTCGTAGCCGTCCTCTTCAAAGCCTTTCCCCGTACGGCGCAGCAGCTCACCCTTGGTGTCTGTGACCACATAACAGCATTCGTGGTGATTGAGCAGGTTGGGCAAAATGAAACTCGCCGTTTTGCCGCTGCCGGTACCTCCAAAGGCAAAGACATTGTTGGACACACTCGTCTCCCAATGCTTGTCGTCCTCGTAGAACGCCACCGTGGCACCCTTAGCCAGGATCACATCGCGCTGCTCATCGCCAGACGACAGCGCCTGCATCTCCTCCTTAGTCGCCCACTTCTTGGTCTGATACTCCGTTTGCTGCGCGGCCTCGTAGCCGTACATCTTGATGACTGACATGGCGTGGCTCCTTTCTTGTCCGTGACGTTGGTGGTTGTTAAGCAATGCGATCGACACCGTCGTCCTCATTGAGCTGTGCCGAGCGCGACGACTTGGTCGCGTGGCCGATCAGGCGCTCGGCCTGCGCCAGATAACTCTCGCGAGCAGCAGTTGAAACCGTCCCGTCGCGCAGATACGCAAGCAATGCATTAATCATCAGCTTGTCGAGCAGGTCGTATCCCTTGGCCCGAGCGCAGTTGAGGAGGTAGCGGTCCTGAAGCCCCCGTACCTTAGTTGCCAAATCGATTTCCATCTTTTCCTCCATGTAATAAAAAGTGTGTCGTTCGTCTAAAAGTGCCTCAAACGGGCGTTTGACGCATAACTCAAAGTTGAAACGCGGACTCGTATCGAACACGCGTCGTTGCACCTTGAGGTAGCGCTTATAAAACATGACGGCATCATCTTCATCCGCCGTAAAGCCACGCGATCCATCGCGGTGCAGCCGGTCGTAAGGCTTTTTGCTATCGATATGGCGCACGAATGGGGACGGAATATAGGCATCCTTCTTGACGTTGTACTTCATCCCTGTCGTAACCTGCTCAAACAAGAGAACGCCAGCTGACTTAAAAGCCGCATTACATCCATGCCTAAACATGCTCACCACGGCTGCCACGCTGCCCATGCAGCTATCGCGCGGGGAAAAATACAGCGAAAGCAAAGCGAGCGTCGCAGCAGTCAAAAGCTCGCGGGCCTCGTGTACATCGGCTCGATACTGCTCGGGCACCAGCCCGGGAATATCGGGCGAGCGCTCTTCCAGCACGCCAACGAGCGATTTAGCCAGGCGCTCGACGTTCTTCTCGCCGCAGTACGGACACGGAAGTGGCAGCTCTGCCTTCCTGTTCACTTCGCACATACCGCGGAGATCCTCGTCGATCGCACTGAGGAATGCCTCGTAAATACTGTCCCGTTTCTTCATGAATGCTTCTTTCTATCCGGTTTCAGGTGGTTGATGTAAGTCTGTTCTAAGTTCTAGAATATTCTGACGCTAGAACGATGATTATTGATCTAACCTGTAGTTTCATAAGTGAAATCATCCTGCTCGATTGCTTAGTTTGCCTAAAGGCTACAAAGCGAATGTATCAAGCAATTGCTATTGAGTTGGCTTTGGATTGCTTCGAGGATAGCACAGCGTGCTGTTCTCGTCATTAGAAATTTTAATATTTTTCTGCTAATATAAACCCACTGAGAAGAAAGGGCTCTATACATGCGTGAAACTACATCATCATTGCCACGCCTCACCGCCGCCGCCCTCTCGCGCGCGCTTAACCTGGAACAAGGCAGTCGCCTGCTCACTGTCCGTCTGCCTGGCGCTGTGGATGCCGAAGATCTCGCTAAGTGCTTTACCCTAAACGGTAACGGCGTGCCCGATATTAGTGAGCTTGAACCTGGAAAGCAGAATGCAAGCGATGATGATGCAGCGCCGGTGTTTGTCGATGCATCAAACTACTACCGCGCAAATAAGCACGATATCGAAAAAGACAGTGCCGCGCTCATCGATTATTTGGAGCCTGGCTACCTTGATTTTTGCGACTGGGGTCCTTTTATTTGGTGCCTGTATGCTCTCGCCCTTTCGGGCCGCACTCGAGCAGCCGTGGTACTTCCCGCCGATTTACTTGATAAAGCTGAACAAGCACGCACGATTTTGATACGCGAAGGGCTCATCGAGAGCGTCGTTTATTTGCCACTTTCCGAGCCCAGGCCCTACATGACAAGCGCGCTCCTCATACTGTCTTCAGGAAATCGCAGCGTTGCATTTCGCAGCGCAATTGAGCCCGGACCGCGTTTTCAATATGTGACTAAAACATCGTATTACTCTGATATCACCTTTTCTATCTCTCCTGACTGGGCCCGCATTGATACCAATACGCCAAGATCGACGCCAATCGAAACGTCCACTTTTGCCACGCGCGAGCTGCTCCAACACCACGCCGCTCTCTCAAAAGGCAAAATCAGCCTCATCGCCATCACCCGAAACTACAGCGCCACACTCGGTGACTCTTTTACGCGAGTCGCGCCATTCATGCCCCGCGAGAGCACGACATCGAACGACATTGACGCAGTCGAGGTGCGCCGAATCTCATCTCAAGATTTTCAGGACGGCAATCTTCTGCCTGTAGATGCTTCAGATAATCAAAATAGCTCGGATTCTAAATTCGTAAAGGTGGACCCCAGCGTTCTCGATCGTTATGAGCTCCGCGCTGGAGATATCGTCATGCCGCGCATGCTGGGTCGCTACGGCGCGTCCAACCTGCTCGTCGTCAGCTCCGATGACGCTAAGCAGCATCTGGTTGCTTCGCATAACACCACCGTCATTCGCCCGTCATTCCAAACGATGACCGAAGATGAGCGCGTAGTGTTTTCGGAGATAATTGTTGGATACCTTACCGAAGGCCACGGGGCGCAGCTGATTCAAGCATTAACTGAAGCAGCCAGCATCCGCGCCATCCGTCCTAGCGACCTGTTTGAGATCGAAGTCCCGCCGGCGCTCGACCCGCGCACACGCGAGTATAGCGAATCCATCAACCGCTTTGCCGAGGTCGTAAGGACAAAGAAACAAGCCGAGGCCACTGTCGCCCAAGCCCAGCGCGACCTCGAAGGCGCAAAAAAGGCCGTCACCCAGGTGGTCGACCAGACCTGCGAATAGCGCATAGGCAGTAGAAACGTCTTAAGCCGGCGACAGGAACTAATTCTGCCGCCGGCTTAACTATCTAGCCTATTCCCATCCCGTGGTCTGAGGATTCCATTTGCACACATTCGCCGAATGATTAAAGCACGGTGTATACAACCGATTGACGACCTCTTCTGCCCCAGCAATGTTCCCCGCGAGATCAAGTACCCCCGCCTGCCTCGCCATCTTTACGTACTGTGCAGAACCATTTTGTTTCCACCAGAGAGGCGCCACGAACTCTTCCGGCATTGCCACTTTGCGGGCAGACGCTTCTTTCTCGACCCTCTCGACAAGCGTAGCCCCATCGACGAAGCAAGTTTTCGCGTACACCAAGATGTCGACTATATCCTTGATTCGCGATGAAGCACGGCCCTCATGCATCTCTATCATTGCGAGCAATTTATCTGCAAGGGCACTCTCCACTCGGCATACTCGATAGTCGCAGACTGGGAGCCCCTCGATATTCAGACGATCGATCGGCGCAAGAACCTCAGGCTCAAGTCCCCGCACTTCATCAATTACCAAGTCAATTGAAATTGGCTGTAGCTTCTTGGTTCCCATAAAGGGGGTGAACCACACCTTCGCACCGCACCGATACTCATCTTCTTCTTTGATTTGCTCTGCACGATCAAAGACGAACGAAACGAAATCCTCCAGATCAATCGAAGCAGCCTGCACCAGATCGACAATAGCCTCTTCGAGACTCTCCTCTTGAGCAACCAAGTCAATATCTCTTGTGACACGTGCATCGAGTGTTCGCGCCAGGACGCTTTGACCGCCCTTGAGCACAAAGCTGCCGTCATCTTCTGAAAAAACGCGACATAGGAAGCGATGAAAGTAGAAACCGACGATTGCCCGATTAGTATCCATTGGTGATTCTCTTGCGGCATTCCTAACAGCCATCTCCAATGCGGCAGGCGTTTTGTACTTCACCATGTCCTCCGTTTCGCATTACCCGTTTAGCACCATCAGCAAAGGCCTCATGAGCTCGCGTCTTTTGGCGGTTTTAGAGTTCTCCTTTACGAGCTCTTTCAGCCGTTGTATATCGAGCCCACGTCCAAGCGCGTCGTGATAGGCATCGATAATTAATGAGGGGTCCTCGCAATCGAGGCAAAGATCGACAAGCGTGCGCTCGGGTTTAGTTACCGGCAGGCCGTCGAGCCAAACTATATCCTGCTCGGCAATCTCGCGCTTTACAAAAGATAGGGATTCGTTTCTCGTATTGATGCGCATGGGCGCGGTCATCCTGTAGGGGGACAGATAGAAATCGCCCATTTGCTGCAGGTTCGCCGCTGTCGTACCGCTCACGGCGATGCCATCCCACTGACGTTTTCTCTCCCACGCGCAAAGGGAGGGATTGGTGAGCTTCCAAAAAGCGTTGAGCTCGTCGGTGTCTCGGCGCTGTGTCCCAGACATCCGGTAGGCGCCGTGGCATATCCGTTCAAGACGCCCCGCACGACATGAGTGTGCCAGCGCATCTCGAGAGATGTCCATGCGAGCCGCCTGAGCTGTGGTGAACACGCCCTCGCTCTCGGAGAGCTCGCTTATCGCCGTTATGTTGCTAAAGTACTTCATGTTGCAATTGTAGGATATTTTCATACTTTTGCAACGTAGTTTTAATCCATGCGATCCATACGCTTTTCTTATCCCATTTCTGCCGCCGGCTTGATACCGACTCACCATCCCCCCGCTATCGAGGTCTAATACTTTTCCGCGAAGTGAACGGCTGTTTTTGAACCCCTGAAGCATCCGCATTTTTCGACGGCAAAATCGCAGGATTCCGGCATTAAAACCGCAGGAAACGGCAACCGGAAAGTGTCGATGCTTCGGGGGTCCGATTTAGCTCGTTCACTTCTCGGAAAAGTATTAGACCTCGCTGCTAGCCGCCTAAATGACGCACCGTCCCCACGCGCGCAATCCAAAAGGCACGTTCCGCCCTCCTTCACGCCACACAAAACCTGCCTTTTCTGCCCCTGCCCACCTCCGCGCCACCCAAAAACTCATCCAATATTAATCTTGGCTCAAGAATCGCTTAATCTATAACCTGCACTATAGAGTTCGACCAAGGGCGGGGCGGCACCGCGCAACGCAGACCGCCGAACGCAACGCTCGCGCCCGGGCAGATCGCCCGGTGTCGCGCCCATCGAACGAAAGGACAGGTCATGGACGACCTCGAAAAAGTTGAAACCATCCGCACCAAGTGCAACGTGAGCTACACCGATGCCAAGGCTGCGCTCGACGCCGCCGACGGCAACGTTCTGGACGCCATCATTTGGCTCGAATCGCAGGGCAAGACCCAGACCACGTCGGCGCACGCCGCCACCGAGTCTGCGCCGGCCGATGAGCCCTCGGCCGAGATGGTCGCCGCGCAGGTCGCCTACGAGAAGTCGAGCGAAAAGACCGACTTCTCCAAGAAGATGGACAGCGTGTGGGAGTACCTCAAAAAACTCTTCCGCCTGAGCCTGGACACCAAGTTTATCGCCACGCGCCGCGATGCGATCATCCTCAACATTCCTATCCTGATTCCCATCGTCGCCCTGTTTGCCTGGGGCGCCACGATATGGCTGATGCTGCTTGGCCTGTTCTTTGGCATGCGCTACCGCATCGACAGCGACGGCGACGTGCCCGGCAGCATCAACAACCTTATGGATAGCGCTGCCAACGCCGCGGACGACATCAAGCAAAATCTGAACGACGACAAGTAATCGCAGACGGGGGCACGTATGGCACGAATCCTGATCGTAGAGGACGAGGAGAAAATCGCCCGCTTTGTGACGCTCGAGTTGGAGCACGAAGGCTACCAGGTGGAGCACGCCGCTGACGGCCGCACCGCTGTGGACCTGGCGCTGGAGCGCGACTACGATCTGATCCTGCTCGATGTGCTGTTGCCGCAGCTCAACGGCATGGAGGTCCTGCGGCGTGTCCGCAAGCACAAGGATGTGCCGGTGATTATGGTCACCGCGCGCGATGCCGTGATGGACAAGGTGGCCGGGCTCGATGCCGGCGCCGACGATTACCTGACCAAACCGTTTGCGATCGAGGAGCTGTTCGCACGGATCCGTGTGGCGCTAAAGCGCTCGGAAGCCGTGCGGGCGGCTTCGGGCGCGGTCGGCACCGGTGCCGGGGCGGGCGCTACGGGTGCCGGTACCGCCGCGACGTCCCCGGCTGGCGACTCGGCCAAGACCTCTGCCTCGCCCTCCCCCGCCACGCTCGCCGTGGGCTCGGTTGCGCTCGATCCCGACCGCCGCGAAGTCACGGTCGGCGGCTCGCCCATCGTGCTGACCGCCCGCGAGTTCGACGTCCTCGCCCTGCTTATGGCGCACGCCGGCACCGTGCTCACGCGCGAACGCATCGCGCACGAGGCGCTGGGCTACGAATACGTGGGCGACACCAACAACGTCGACGTGCACATCGCGCACCTGCGCGCCAAGATCGAAGACGCCGGCGGTGCCCGCATCATCCAGACCGTGCGCGGGGTGGGCTATGTCTGCCGCGCGTAACGACGAGGCTAAGCGCGTCACCTCCATCGCCCGCGCCATCAACTGGAGCTATATGTGGCGCCGCTTGGTGAGCTACGTCTGGCTGGATCTGTTGCTGCTGCTTGTTGCGGCGGCGATCCTCGTCTATGGCTACAACCAGACGCTGCCCGATGGCGCGTTTACCGCGGGATGGATCCCCGGCGCCGCTGTTCGCAGCATGTCGCTGACCCCCGCGCGCGGCTGGGACCTGACCACGCTCACCTATACCGTCGAGCTTGCACGTAGCACCAAGACCTTCCCCCTCGCACAGGACCTCGTCACGCTATGGGCTCTCTACCTTGTCGTTGCGGGCTGGCAGGTTATCAGCGTGCTCGATATGCTCGGCGGCGCCCGCCGCGTGCGCCGCACTATGGCGCCGCTCAACGACCTGGCCCTGCGCGTTGACGAGCTCGGCCGCATGCAGCTCGCCGGCGGCAAGATGGAAACGCTCGAGCAGGCCATCGAGCGCGCGAGCGTCGACTCGCCGAGCGTCACCACCGGCGACGCCGACTTGGCGAGCATCGAGGTCGCGCTCAACCGCCTGCTGCGTCAGATGCAAGAGGCAAAGCTGCAGCAGATGCGCTTTGTCAACGATGCAAGCCACGAGCTGCGCACACCCATCGCGGTGATTCAGGGCTACGTAAACATGCTCGACCGCTGGGGGAAAGACGACCCGGACGTGCTAGCAGAGTCCATCGCCTCGCTCAAAGCCGAAAGCGAGCATATGCAGGAGCTCGTTGAGCAGCTGCTATTTTTGGCGCGCGGCGATGCCGGTCGCACCGTGCTACGGCGTGCGAATACTAACCTGGCTGCACTGGTCGGCGAGGTTTGCGAAGAATCTCAGATGATCGATGCCGGGCACACATATCGGCTGGCGTATGATGCCGCACTTACCAGCGACCCGCGCTGCAACGCATCGGTTGACGTGGCACTCGTGAAGCAGGCGCTGCGCGTGATCGTGCAAAACGCCGCCAAGTATTCGGACGCGGGCACAACCGTCACGTTTGCCATAACGCCGGATGCGGGCGCGGGCACGATCGACATAAGCGTTGAGGACGAGGGGATCGGCATGAACCAGGAATCCGCAGCTCACGCGTTCGAGCGGTTCTACCGTGCCGACAACGCACGCAATGCCGGCGCGCAGGGCTCGGGTCTGGGGCTCGCCATTGCCAAGTGGATCGTCGACAGCCACGGCGGCGTCATCGGTGTGACCTCGGTCGAAGGGGTCGGCAGCCGCTTTACGATTCGCCTGCCGCGGTAGGGGCGTCTCTCACGAATCGAAGGTGAATGCTTTTCCGCGAAGTGAACGACCTATTTTGGACCCCCGAAGCATCCGCACTTTTTAGCGCCAAAACCGCAGGAAAAACCTGACAAAACCGCAGGAAACGGTGCCTCCAAAGTGTCGATGCTCCAGGGGTTCGATTTCACTCGTTCACTTCGCGGAAAGCCATTCACCTTCGATTTACGGCAGCCCGTCAGTCACCCTCTCGGCATTAAAAATGGGGCAAGGCCACACGCCTTACCCCATTTTTCGTTAGCTATGGCAGCCTGTGCGCTACTCGCGGCACAGATGCACGGCAAAGCCGGCGAACTCGCGCTTAAAGTACACGAGCTTGGTGCCGCCGTCGGGCAGCAGCACGCGCGACTCCTCGTTGACCTCGAGTCCGCGCTCGGCAAACCACTTCTCGGCCGCATCGATGTCGTTGACGGCAAAGCCGATGTGGCCCTTGGTGCCACGACCGCTCTGCTTCATGATCTCGACCAGCGAATCGTTAAAGTACGAAACCGGGGTCTCGATGACGGGCAGCCCCATCATCGTCGAGAACAGCTCCGCGATCTCCAGCGCATCTGCCGGGTCGGTGGCGTTAATGCCCACATGGGCAACGCGCATGCCAAAGAGCTCGACCGGGTTGGCGTTCTGCTCACCCATACAGTCAGCGCCTACTGAGCCATGACGTCGAGGACGGCCTTCTCGGCAGCAACGCGGTTCATGCCGGTCATGAAGGGCACGCCGCTCACGTACGGGCAGGTGAGGCCCTCGGGGGCAACGGTGGTGGCGATCAGCAGGTCGGCGCCCTCGTCGCAAGCGTCCTTGGCCTCGGAGATGGCGCACTGCACGATCTCGTACTTGTCGGCGTAACCGTTGGCGTCGAGCATGGTGGCAACCTTCTGGGCAACGAGCGTGGAAGTGGCAGCGCCAGCACCGCAAGCCAAAACGATCTTCTTCATAGGTAATGTCTCCCTTCATGGTTTACTTTAGGTAAGTGTACCGCAGCGAGCGATGGCGCTCGGCCTCGATGCGCTTTTATGCCAGTTTGCTTGCACGCTGCGTATAATACATCTAGTACGTGTTGTCATACCGCTCGCTTTACGAGCGACTAAGGACCCCAATATGCCCGATTCCCGCACACTCTGGACCGCCGTCGTTATCATCTGCATCGCCGTGTCGGTGTTCTTTAGCGTCAAAAAACGCACCACGTTTAAGCGCCTACAGCAGCTTATGGCCGCTAAGCAGTGGGACGAGTTCGATCGCTTGCTCGACGCCAAACTCACCAGCATGCTGTACCCGCGCTACAACCGCGACTACCTGCGCCTGAACTCCTATCTGCTGCGCGAGGACCACAAGCGCGCCGACGAGATGTTCGATTTGCTGCTGGGACTCAACCTGCCCAAGATGCAGCGCGTCGACCTGGTAATCAAGGCCTTTAACTACTACGTTGGCCAGGAGGACCGCAAAAAGTCCAAGGAGTTGCTGCACGAGATCAAGGGCTTTGAGGGCGGTCAGGCCGAGGCAGTCGCGCACGAATGCCAGCTGATGTACGACACGATGATCCTCAAGCGCCACAACGACATCCCCGAGCTGGAGCGCATGCTCAAGGAGGCCGGTGACGACAAGGTCAAGAGCTGCCGCCTGGAATACCTGCTGGCCCTGCAGTACAAGAACAAGGGCGACGAGGCCAAGTTTGCCGAGTACTTGGAAAAGTCGGGCCAGCACTCGATGGCTGTCAACGCGTAACGGACGGCTTGTGCTAGACTTCTAGTCTCACGGGGGCGTGGCGGAATTGGCATACGCAGGAGACTTAAAATCTCTCGCCGCAAGGATTGTGGGTTCGAGTCCCACCGCCCCTACCATATGGAGCTTCCGAGCCCGTGTCCCCCAGGGATGCGGGCTCGTTTCTTTTGGATGCCGGTGGGACTCGAACCCGCGAGGGGGCGAGCGTCAAGCGGACGCGCAGCGTCCGCAGCGAGCCGGCGAGGACGCCGACAGGCGGCCGAAGCCGGTGCGTATTTGCGCAGCAAATACGCAGACGTCCCACCGCCCCTACCATTTGGCTTTTACGGGCCCGTGTCCCTTTGGGATGCGGGCTCGTTTCTTTCGGACGCCGTCAAGCCTCTAAGTTGCGGTGGAATAGGGACTGTTTGGGGCCCGAAAGGGCGATTTTAGTCCGTATTTCACCGCAACTTATTTAAAGGGTGCTGAGAGCGGGGGTCCAGGCGATGGTGGGAATGGCACCGTCGAGAGTCTCGTTGATAGTGGCAGCCATACCGGCGAGGAGGCTGTTCTCACTTACGGTGAGCGTCTTGTAGCCGCCGGCTCGCATGAGCTCGCGAATCACCACGGCGCCGGCCAGAATCACGCCCGCGCGTTTGGGCTGTACACCCGGTAGCGCGGCGATACCCTCCACATCCAGCGTAGACATACGATCGATGGCGGCCGAGATCTGCTCCATCGTAAGCTCGCGCAGGTGCACAAAGTTCGAGTCGTACGGCTCCAGTTCGTGGACCAGCGCCACGAGCGTGGTGACGGTACCGCCCACCGCAACGAGGCGCTCGGCGCGCTCAAAGTCGCTGGGCAGGCCCTCAAAATAGGCGGAGAACTGCTCGCCTGCCCACGCGGCGGCAGCCGCAAGCTCGTTCGTCGACGGCGGCAGTGCAGAGAAAAACCGCTCCGTCACGCGGCGGCAACCGATGTCCAGTGAGCGCGTTCCCTCCAGCGCAAAGACCCCGCGCTCAGGCGCATAGACGCCCGTCGCGAGCTCCGTGGATCCGCCACCCGAATCGGCGACGATGATGCGCTCGCCTGCAAAGTCGTGCGCCACGCCAAAAAACGTCAGGCGTGCCTCGACCTCGCCCGGAATCACCTGTGGTTTGAGCCCCAACTCGCGCAGGCCGTCCAGCAGCAGCGCGGCATTGGACGCATCGCGCGCGGCACTCGTGCACGTGGTGCAGACGCACACGGCCCCAAAGGCACGGGCCTCGTCCACAAACATGCGGCACGCAGCGAGCACACGCTCGACAGCCGCCTCGCAGAAGCGCCCCGTCGCGTCCACGCCCTCGCCCAGGTCGGTAATCTCGGTATGCTTGGACGATTCCACAATCGCTCCGCCCTCGACCTGGGCCAACACCAGTCGCGACGACACCGTTCCCAGGTCGATCGCGGCCACCTTATAGCGTTTGCAATTTGTCATTGCGGGCTCCCCTCCGGGCGCTATTTGCCGTTGGACACGACCGTCTGGCCCTCGACGCCGTTAAACCCAAACAGCATGTCGAGCGCCTGGATGTACCACGGCGCGTCCTTGCCGACTTCTTCGATTTCCTTGGCCACTTCGCTGGCCTTCTTGGCGTTTGAGGACTTTTTGCTCGACGACGAGTCCGAATCGTCGTCCAAGCCTAGCACGTCAATCTTCTTCTCGCCGGGCATCACCAGGCCCAGGTCCTCGGACGCCGCGTCCTTGATACCCTCCTCCGAGAGCAGTTTGTCGACGCTTTTCTGCAGCTCATCATTGTATTGCTGACGAATCTCGACCTGCTTGGCCAAGATATCGCTCGAACGCTTTGCCACGTACAGATCGCGCACGGGGAAATACAGGCTCACGAGCACCAGGGCAACGACAATGCCGATGAATAGCCCTCGCTGAGGACCGTGGGTAAAGTCGTAAATTGCCTTGACCACAGCGTTGTCGTTGGCGTAGTGCATAAAGTCCGAGCCGGAAAGACGGCTTGAGGGACGGCGCGGCTTGTCGGACGCCTGGGTCGAAGGGCGCGACGCATGCGCGGAACGCGATGGGCGCACCGGACTATCCAAGGAACTATTTGGCTGAGCATTGGGATGCGAAGTCGCCGGCGAGCTATACCTGGAGCGATCAGCACCAGCATAACCAGACCCGCCAAGCTGCGCGGTACGCGCACGACGAGGCGACGGCTCACGCGAACCGGCGGAATAATACCTGTTGTCGTAAATCTGATCCATGTGCGCCTTGTGCGGTTGAGGTTTGTTTGCGCTAAGTCCTTTAGTTATAGCACGAGCGCCCGCACCGCCTTCGCCAGCCTTTGCTCGACATAAAAAAGGCGCTGAGCCATATGGCCCAGCGCCCAATGGTGCTCAACAGTGCCCGGCGGAAGCGAGGCGAATCCGAGTCAGCCCCGCCGCCGCACACGCCGCTGCCTAGCGGATGTTGTAGAACGCGGCCTTGCCGGCGTAGCGCGCGCTGCCCTCGAGCTCGTCCTCGATGCGGATGAGCTGGTTGTACTTGGCAATACGGTCGCTGCGGCACGGGGCGCCCGACTTGATCTGGCCGGCATTGACGCCCACGACCAGGTCGGCGATCGTGGAATCCTCGGTCTCGCCGGAACGGTGGCTCACGATGCAAGCGTAGCCGGCCTCCTTGGCGGTTTCGATGGCCTCGAGCGACTCGGTGAGCGTGCCGATCTGGTTGACCTTGACCAGGATCGCGTTGGCGGCGCCCAGCTCGATGCCCTTCTTGAGGCGCTCGGTGTTGGTGACGAACAGGTCGTCGCCCACCAGCTGGACCTTGCCGCCCAGCTCGCGGGTCATCTCCTGCCAGCCTTCCCAGTCCTCTTCGTCCAGACCGTCCTCGATGGAGATGATGGGGTACTTTTCCACCAGACTCTTCCAGTGTGCGATCAGCTCGCTGGAGGTGAACTCGGTGCCGGCCTTGGGCAGCTTGTAGAAGCCCTTGCCCTTGGGGCTCTTCCACTCGGA
>ERZ834433.402-NODE-402-length-52423-cov-4.793729_pt1 | contig 52423 bp, 50 predicted proteins | sample MGYA00519948_ERZ834433 | MGnify/ENA primary metagenome ERZ834433 (study PRJEB31850, sample SAMEA3708752) | human gut metagenome | biome: human gut; feature: human-associated habitat; material: faeces | place: China | collected 2014 ...
GAAACGGTCAGATCCTCACCCCCCGCGGTCAGAATATAATCAAGGTCGGGGATACCGTGATTCTCGTGACCACAAACCGCGGTCTCGGTGATATCCGGGATATCTTAAAATCATAAAGGAGCGATTCCATGAATTATTCGATGATCTTTTATATTATCGGCTGGATTCTGGACGTGGAGGCGGCGCTTCTTGTGCCATCCCTGGCAGTCTCCCTGATCTACCATGAAAGCTGCGCACTGGCATTCTTCATCACGATCGTCCTCTGCCTGATTCCGGGTGTGATCCTTGTCCGCAAGCAGCCGAAAAACAAGGTATTCTACGCAAGGGAAGGTTCCGTGACGGTTGCCTTAAGCTGGATCGTCATGAGTATCATGGGTTCCATCCCGTTCCTCTTAAGCGGATCCATCACAAATCCGGTGGATGCCCTGTTTGAGACTGTGTCCGGATTTACGACGACCGGTGCCAGTATTCTTCCCGCCGTGGAACCGCTTCAGCACGGCATCCTGTTCTGGAGGAGCTTTACACACTGGATCGGCGGTATGGGAGTTCTCGTGTTCCTTCTCTGCCTGCTTCCGCTTACCGGAAGCGGCTATCATATGAACCTCATGAAAGCAGAGAGCCCGGGCCCCTCTGTCACAAAGCTGGTCCCGAAGGTGCAGTCCACCGCAAAGATCCTCTATGGGCTCTATCTGTTCCTGACGGTTATGGAGTTTGTTCTCCTGCTTGTGGGACAGATGCCGGTGTTTGATTCCCTGTGTACCGTTTTCGGCACCGCGGGAACCGGAGGTTTCGGTATCAAGAATGACAGCTTCGGAAGCTATTCCACCTACCTGCAGGGCGTAGTTACCGTGTTTATGATCCTTTTTGGCATCAACTTTAACGTGTACTTCCTCTTCTATATGAAAAAGCCGAAGGAAGCACTGCGCTGCGAGGAGGCGCGATGGTACCTCGGGATCATTGCCGCGTCGATCCTTGTCATCACGTTTTTCGTCCGGGATTTCTTCGACAGCCTGTTCCTCGCGTTCCACCATGTCGCGTTTCAGGTTGCTTCCATCATCACGACCACCGGCTTCGCCACCGTGGATTTTAACCTCTGGCCAACGATCCCGAAAACGATCCTGGTGCTCTTAATGTTTATCGGTGCCTGCGCGGGAAGTACCGGCGGCGGCATTAAGGTGTCCCGTGTCGTGCTGTTATTCCGGTCCCTGACAAAAGAGCTCTCCCAGAGTCTCCATCCGAATCAGGTCCGCAAGATCCATTTTGAGGGACGCGCGGTGGATCATGTGGTCCTCCGCTCCGTAAATGTCTTCATGGCGGCATACATCCTGATCTTCGCTATTTCCGTGCTGCTCATCGGCATCGACAACTTCGATCTTGTGACAAACTTTACCGCCGTCGCGGCGACCTTAAACAACATCGGACCGGGATTGGAACTTGTAGGCCCGGCCCAGAACTTCGGGCTCTTCTCCAACTTCTCCAAACTGGTCCTCACCTTCGATATGCTTGCCGGACGTCTGGAGCTGTTCCCGCTGCTGCTGCTTTTCTATCGGGGTACGTGGAAGAGATTCTAATTAAGTAAACATTCCCGATAATAGATGTAATTTTGACAATTTGACTGATCCGTGTTGAAAAATCTGATTACCGGAAATAAAAAGTGGATATCCCAGAGTCACATCATGGACTCTGGATATCCACTTTTCTTTTTGTTTTTCTGACCTTTTTCCACCTGACAGAGGACAAGGGGGCGTCGCCCTTCCCTATAATATTATCTTAGCCGGGAAGACTCTCACCTCTTTCAGGTAGTGAGTAACAACAAACTCGTCTCAGTGGGAATCAGGTCCGACTGAGATAAACGCTCCGCGGGGATGCACAGTCGTCCATATTGTATCACCCAAGTGCCACGTCAAGCATCATCATCAATGCAAACCCCACCGCAAACCCAATGGTCCCGATATTCGAGTGTTCTCCCTCCGCGGTCTCCGGGATCAGCTCCTCCACGACCACGTACATCATGGCACCTGCGGCGAAGGCGAGAAGATACGGCAGGACCGGAGCGAGGACCCTGTATAGCAGCACGGTCAAAAGCGCCGCTACAGGCTCTACAACGCCGGAAAGCGTTCCATACAAGAATGCCCGGTTGCTGCTCATTCCCTCACCCTTAAGCGGCAGGGAAATGATCGCGCCCTCCGGGAAGTTCTGGATCGCGATCCCGACGGACAGGGCAAACGCACCGGCTAAAGTGATCCCGCTGTTTGCCGTAAGAAGGCCCGCGAACATGACACCGACCGCCATTCCTTCCGGAATATTATGAAGGGTCACCGCAAGGACAAGCATCGTATTTTTTTTAACGTGCAGGACGGACCTTCCGGTTCATCGCACCCGATGTGAAGATGAGGCACATGCCCGTCAAGGAACAGCAGGAACAGGATGCCGCAGAAGAATCCGGTCACCGCAGGCAGAAACGCCAGACGTCCCAGATCCGCAGAAAGATTCATGGACGGGATCAGAAGTGACCACACGGATGCCGCCACCATGACACCGGACGCAAAGCCCAGAAGACCTTTTTCCACATTCTGACGGATTCCCTTCTTCATAAAATATACGCACGCAGCTCCAAGTGTCGTCCCCACAAACGGGATCATGATCCCAAGAATAATATTTCCGATATTTTCCATCGTTTTTGTCTCCTTTGATCCGCGAAGGCCGTCCGGACCCCGGCGCGACTCTCGCAATCTTCCTTCTATAAGCTATGCGGTTTCCAACTGAAAAGATCCAGGCCACGAAGCGACGTCCGCCTCTGACCTGGATCTTTTATAGAGTTTCTATGGAATAATGAAGTAATACTGCCAAAATTATGCTGCTACAGAGCGGCGGGATGCCTTCTTCTGGTTCTTATATGGATCCGGACGGAACAGCATATAGAGGAATCCGAGAAGAACAACAACAGCTGCTGCTGTGCCGATTCCGAAGGAACCGCCTTCCATAAGAAGTCCGAACTGGTAGAACATCAGTGCTACACAGTAAGCGAATACGTTCTGGAAGATGATTGCAAACCAGAACCACTTTCTGGACTGCATCTGCTGGGCCATTGTGGAAATAGCCGCCAGACACGGGGAGTTTAACAGGTTGAATACAAGGAAGGAGAAGGCTGCTGCCATTGTCGGGAACCAGTCTCTGATCGCGGCTGCGACAACGTCTGTCTCCTCGGAGAGATCCTCGCTGACATTTGCAAGGACACCCATTGTGGAAACGATACCCTCTTTTGCGGAGAATCCGGAGATCGCCGCTGCAACGCACTGCCATTTGCCCCATCCGAGAGGAGTGAAGATCCATGCAAGAGCGCTTCCGAGGATTGCCATGAGACAGTTCTCTGTGTCTTCTACCATACCGAAGGAACCATTCTCGAAACCGAAGGTGGAGAGGATCCACATGATCACGCAGGCAAGGAACAGGATCGTTCCGGCTTTCTTAATGAAGCCCCACAGACGCTCCCAAGTGTGCATAAGAACGGTCTTGGCAGACGGGATGTGGTATGCCGGTAACTCCATAACGAACGGAGCTGCCTCGCCGGAGAACGGTTTTGTCTTCTTTAACATGATCGCTGCTACAAGAACGCAGACGATACCTAACGCATACATTAAGAATGCTGTATTTCCCGCATCGGAGTAATCTCCGGAGGTCCAGCCGACCATGATACCGCCTAACAGAGCGATGACCGGAAGCTTCGCGCCGCACGGAATAAATGTGGCCGTCATAATGGTAAGACGTCTGTCGTTATCATTTTCGATGGTCTTGGAAGCCATGATACCCGGGATACCGCAGCCGGATGCGATAAGGAGCGGAATGAAGCTCTTACCGGAAAGTCCGAAGTGACGGAACACACGGTCCATGACGAATGCGATACGTACCATGTATCCGCAGTCCTCAAGGATGGAAAGCATTAAGAATAAGAGTGCCATCTGTGGCAGGAATCCGAATACGGCGAAGAGTCCGCCGAGAATACCGTCTACTACAAGACTCTGGATGAAGTCGCTTGCACCTGCTGCCGCGAGTGCCGCGCCTGCCCATTCCTGAATGCCGCCGCCGAATGTATCATTTGCCCAGTCTGTACCCATGGTACCAAGTGTGCTTACGCAGATGTAATAAACGAACCACATCACTGCCGCGAAGATCGGGATACCCAAGATACGGTTTGTAACGATCTTATCGATCTTATCGGAGGTGGAGAGCTTCTTGCCGGATTTCTTAACGGCTTTGTCGATCACGCTTCCGATGTATGTATAGCGCTCGTCTGTGATGATACTCTCTGTATCGTCGTCCTGCTCTTTCTCAAGACGTGTAACTTCTGTGTTAACAGCTGCCATAGCGGATGCCGGAAGATGTAACTGCTCGATGACCTTGCTGTCCTTCTCAAGAAGCTTGATTGCGAACCATCTCTTCTGGTCTGCGTCCACAGCGTCACCGACAGCCTCCTCAACCTTTGCGATCGCGTTCTCAACGTTTCCGGAGAAGATGCCGGCCGGGTTCTTCCACTCGTTCTTCTTCGCTGCCTCGATCGCCTTCTCGACAACTTCCTTAAGGCCTGTGCCCTTTAACGCGGAGGTCTCAACAACTTCACAGCCGAAGATCTCGGAAAGCTTCTTCACATCGATCTTATCCCCGCTCTTTGCAAGCAGGTCAGCCATGTTTAACGCGATCACGACCGGAATACCGATTTCGAGGATCTGGGTCGTCAGATATAAGTTTCTCTCAATGTTTGTTGCGTCTACCAGATTGATGATCGCCTGCGGTTTCTCGTGAACGAGGTAATCACGGCTTACGACTTCTTCCAGTGTGTACGGGGAAAGGGAGTAAACACCCGGAAGGTCTGTGATGATGATCTCTTCACCGCTCTTGGCAGATTTTAATTTACCTTCTTTTTTCTCTACAGTTACACCCGGCCAGTTTCCGACGTACTGGTTCGCGCCTGTGAGGGCATTGAACATGGTCGTCTTACCACAGTTCGGGTTGCCGGCTAATGCGATTTTAATAGCCATTTTTCATCCTCCTATTTTCCTGCACTTGTGTTGTCACTGTCCACATTCTGGGCGGACAGCAACTGGGTTTTGCCAATGCTTTGCATACACATCAGGCAAAACATTTATCCCGCCATTAAACTGTAACGACTTCGACACTTTCCGCATCGTCTCTTCTCAAAGACAGTTCATATCCACGAACCGTGATCTCGACCGGATCACCGAGCGGCGCTACTTTACGAACGTAGATCTCGCTGTTTTTGGTAATGCCCATGTCCATGATTCTGCGGCGGAATGCGCCCTCTCCGTTGATCTTTACAACTTTAACCGTTGTATGTACCGGAACTTCACGTAATGTCATGTCTTCTCCTTTCTATCCTTGTGAACCGCTCCTGCGGTCCGGATCCATTCCCCTGCCTTTTGTGAATTTTTTCCAAAAGTTTTCGATTAGCTGATGCTAATTAGTGCATGCTAACCATTGGGGAAAAAGCAAAGTGGGAAATCTCCCACTTGAACTTTCATCATCCATAACTGCCCATTCTTCCCAGTCTGCACTTCCCTGCTGGATAAGGCAAACTGCTGAACAGTCACCGTCTTTTTTCACAGCTACTGCACCATAACGTGCTTTGCCATCTCCTTGTTGATCGCTACTCTGGAATCCTTGATGTTTACGATCAGGTTTCCGTTGAGTTCAGAGATCACTGTCACTGCCGCTCCGTCCACGAAGCCAAGATTCGCGAGGAATCTCTTTGTATCCTCCGCTCCGCCGACACGCTGGATCATACCGGTCTCACCGGCACGTAAAAATGTCATTGGCATCATCTTTCCTCCTCTTTACACTCCATCCGCTCAGGCTTTGTGAGCTTTCGGAGCTGTATCGTAATGGACACTGCCGCATCCGCTACACCCGGAGCAGGAACCGCAGCAACCTCCGCAGGAACCGCTCTTCTTCTGTTTCCGGATGCTCTTTATCACACCGATCACGGCCATGGCAACCAGCAACAAAACAATTACATCTGTAAGCATTTCTATCACCTCTCACCAAACCATTTGTGGGAACAGTCGTATTGATAACGAATATCAATTTCAAATGAATTATATGACTTCATCCCACACTTGTCAACTGGTATTTAATAATTTTTTAAGATTTTACAGGATGGTTTTACTTGCTTTCCAAAGGCTTTCCATTTAAAATAATAGTATATCTGCGTCAATATTTCTGTCTTGTCTGAATTTGCTTTTATATTGTTAAAATTCGCCGATAATAGGAATATATAGGTCCAGATGATTTTATTTTTCGACCTTTTGTGACTCTTTCAGAAGCCAGTACCTTTCCGGTATTTCACCGTTCTCGTTCTGGCAGATTCGGAAAACGCCACAGCAATATTAATATCAGGAGGTTTTTAACATGAATAACATAAGAAAGCTTACAGATTCCCTCTTCTGGGTCGGCGTCAACGACCGCCGCATCGCTCTCTTTGAAAATGTTTATCCGGTTCCTACAGGAATGTCCTATAACTCTTACGTTCTTCTGGACGAGAAGACAGCGCTCTTCGATACCGTGGATGCGTCCTTCACCCATGATTTTCTCGAAAATGTGACTGCCGCCTTAAACGGCCGCACTCTGGACTATCTGATCGTAAACCACATGGAGCCGGACCACTGCGCCTCCATCGCCGATGTGATCGCCGCTTACCCGGAGGCAAAGATCGTATGCACCGCAAAGGCTGTGGGAATGATGAAACAGTTCTTTGATTTTGATATGGACAGCCGCGCGATTCCGGTAAAAGAGGGCGATACCGTCTCTCTTGGCTCCCACGAGATTACCTTCGTGATGGCACCGATGGTACACTGGCCGGAGGTTATGGTTACCTATGAAAAGACAGAAAAGATCCTGTTCTCCGCTGATGCTTTCGGTTCCTTCGGCGCTGTCGACGGAAATATCTTTGCTGACGAGATCGACGATAAGGGTGCCTGGCTCTCTGAGGCAAGACGTTACTATACAAATATCGTTGGAAAATTCGGCATGTCCGTACAGGGTCTCTTAAAAAAGGCTGCCGGACTCGAGATCCGGATGATCTGCCCGCTCCACAGCGTGATCTGGAGAGAAGATCTCCCATGGCTCATCGATAAATACCTCAAATGGAGCTCCTATACACCGGAAGAGAAATCTGTAACGATCGCCTACGGCTCTGTTTACGGTCATACGGAAAAGGCTGCCGATATCCTTGCCGGAAAGCTTGCTGACCGCGGCATCCGCCATATTTCCGTCTTTGACGTTTCCAAGACCCATCCGTCCTACATCATTGCAGACGCGTTCCGTACCTCCGCGATGGTCTTTGCATCTATCACCTACAATGGCGGTATCTTCTGCAATATGGATACGCTTCTCCACCAGCTTGCGGCCCACGGTCTTACAAACCGTACCGCGGCCCTGATCCAGAACGGAACCTGGGCGGCAACCACCTCAAAGCAGATGGGTGAAATCCTCGGTACAATGAAAAATATCCATGTGCTCGAGGCAGATGTAACCATTAAATCAGCTCTGAAAAATGATCAGGAAGCTGAGCTTGACGCACTTGCAGACGCAATTGCCGCATCATTACAGTAAGTGGAGGAAATGCCAATGAAATATGCAATCGTTTATTCCAGTAAAACCGGAAATACTGCAGCACTCGCAGATCGTCTCCATGATATCCTTCCGCATGAGCACTGTGTTTATTTCGGTGATACGTCCCATTACTCCCCGGAGCTTGGCGCGGACCTTATCTTCGCCGGTTTCTGGACCGATAAAGGAAGCTGTGATGACAGGACACGGATCTTCTTAAAAAACCTTCAGAATACGAATATCGCTCTTTTCGGCACAGCCGGATATGCCGCTCCTGATTACATCCACTCGATCTTAAAGCAGGCAGAGGCAAATATTCCCGTAAACAACACCGTTCTGACAGGCTTCGTCTGCCAGGGGAAAATGCAGCCGGCAGTCGCCGATAAATTTGCCGCAATGCTCGAAAAGGACCCGGAGGACGCAAAGGGAAAGCTTCTTCGCGATACGTACCAGGAAGGTCTCTCCCATCCGAACGAAGAGGACTTCGCAAACTTTAAAAAGTGGGCTGAAGGCTTTATCCACTAATTGATCGTCATATAAAACGCACTGCATGGATTCCGTATGGCGGTTAAACTCAAGTCGAAACGTCCGTGAGACTTTACGCATGATTCTGGTCAGCGAAGCTGACATATTCCTATCAGAATCACGAAATGCCGGATGATCGGTCTTCCCGATCACCCGGCATTTTTTCATACTCAAACCTTGCTCCAATCAGTCTTTCACTCTCGGCAGCATTCTTCCGCCGTATCCGATTGCAAAGATCTCACCATTCTCATTTTCAAAAAATCTAACGTAGCCATCCTTATCCGGATTTCGCACAATCCCTAAAAATTCCTGTACCGGCACAAATCGAAGAAGCGTCTCTCCCTCTTTGACTGCCAGATTTCCATCTTTTTCAAAGATCGTGATATTGTTATCTTCATCTGAACGGAAGGTGCCGCACATCGCCTTTCTCTTTTCCGCATCCCACTCCGTCTCCTGGTAAACAAATCGGTCCTCGATCGGATTTCTTCCATGATACATCCGCATTGCTGCATCCGCGATCGTGCTAACCGGCACGCCCGACGTGTTGCACAGTACCATAACACCCACTCCGGCATCATACGACCAGGATAAATTCGACGAAACTCCCGGCAGGCTTCCGCCATGCTCCATAACCGTCAGGTCATCCATCTTCTTCTGCGCAAGGCCAAAGCAATAATGGCTATCCGGGCGATAATCGATTCTTGGGCGGCACATCGTCCGTACACCCTCCTGGGAGAGGATCCTTGTTCCATCGATCCCCTTTCCGTAATTCAGATACATGCAGATGTATTTTTTCATGTCGGCAAGCGTAGATTTCAGGGAACCGGCTCCTCCGAGGGAAAATGCATTGTCATGGTAATCTCTACCGGAGGTCATGACACCTTTTTGCATTTTGTAGAGAACTGCCGCATTCGCATCCGCTGCCGGTCTTACATACTCTCCGCTGCTCCGCTCCATATGAAGAGGCTCAAGAATATGTTTTTTCACATATTCCGCAAAGCTGTTCTCCCCGCCGACACGACGCACGATCTCTGACAAAAGTCCAAATCCATCATTGCAATAGCTCATGTAGTTTCCCGGATCTCCGATCAGACCGCCGTTTTCCTTTGTCTGGGCATCCAGCAGCTCAGCGACTGCCTTTGTTCCTTCCAATGCGATCTTCTCACAGAACGCAAAATCCCCTGTCTCATTCTCATCCAGTCCTGCCTTCTGCGCGATCTCATTGATGATTGTGCGGTGCATCGGATAAAAGCCCGCTGTGTGACATAAAAAGTGCCATAGCTTTATCGGTTTCTGATTGCGGTTTGTAAATTCCGGAATATATTTGCTCACCGGATCATCCAGATCTACTTTTCCAGCTTCGACTAGCTGCATGATCGATAAAGCCACAAAGGATTTCGTGACGGACGCTAACCCGAAGATCGTATCCTCATCGATCGGCAATTTTCTCTCCTGATCCCGGTATCCAAAAAACTTTTCATACTGTGTATTTCCATTTCGATCAACGATCGCAACCGCGATTCCCACTGCGTTGGAACGTTCCTGTATTCTGGATACAAGTTCCTCAAAAAGAAATCTTGACGCATTTGTGATTTTGTTCATAGGTACTCCTCTCCTTTACGCTGCGCGCACCTGGTGATCTGATTCTCACACAGGTGCGCAGTCTTCATATTGATTATATCGATTCTGATCGATTTATTCAAGTTCTTCCCTGTCCCGATCAATTTCGCTCAGGATTTTACTCTTTCTCTCTTCCATATCCGCTCACCTTCTATCTTCTTTAAAGTCTGATCGTTCCTACGCCGTCTTTAATTTCCATCTCAGTTCCGTAAGGTTTTGAAAGCTCTGCCAGGTATGACAGTACGTTCTCATCACCGGTCAACACCGGAACTCCTTTTTGCGGCCTTTTTTCTGTCATTCCAAGAGAAATCGGATACAGTTTGATTTCTGTTAAATGTCCATCTTCCATGGTCCAGCCTGCCATCACGGATAGCCAGATCTCCGGAAGTACTCCGTATCCGGCTGTGCCATTTTTACTACGGGCATCCATATAAGCACCAACCTTGGTATCCAGCGGCATTTTTTTATTTATGTATGCATCGTAAGGCTGCTTTTCCACAGTTTCTGTCTCAAAGAGGAAATTTCCCAGACTGTAGAAGATAGGCGCTCCGTGATAGATCTCAATTCCACGAAGTTCATGCGGTCCGTGTCCGATTACCGCATCAGCTCCCGCATCCACACATCTTCTTGAAAATGTCTCAAGGAACATGGATGGAACCGTTGTGTCTTCCCCATCTGTCTCATGACCATGAAAGCTTACAAGAACGATATCTGCCTGTTTTTTTGCCCCAATGATCTCCTTCTCGACACGTTCCATATCAGCCGGGAATGGAACGCTCTCGATCCAGTCTTTTTCATCCAGAACAAATTTGTATGTTCCAAAGGGCAGTGTTCCGGAAGCCGGCGGATTCTTATATCCATTTTTTACAGACCGCTCCATCGTTGCGTTGATCTTTGTAAGCGCCGCCAGTTCTTCTGCTTTCTTATAATTCTCTTCCGTGACATGGTAAATCGTTTCATAACGAAGAGGATTTAATCCAGGTCTTCCGATCAATTCCGCGCTCTGTCCACCAGCCATTCCTGACTCATGGAAGCTTGAAGAGACCGCAATCATTGCGACACGTCCGTTTTTCGTCTCCAGATAGCATGGTTTTGATGCCTCGGAAAGATTTTTTCCTGTTCCGGCAAAGATCATGTCTCTCTCTTCGAGATTCCGGATCGTCGCAAGAACGCCTCCATGACTGTAGTCACAGGAATGATTATTTGCCGTATTAAACAGATTAAAACCAAACGATCTCATATCATCAAGGGTTCTTGGATCTGCCATTGCCCAGGTTCCTCCGGAAAATGCTGCCGGATATCCTTCCTCATTGTGGAATGTCATCTCCAGATTCGAAAATTTCACATCATACTGACTGATCACGTCTCTGACCTGCTCAAATCCTTCATAACCGCCTTCCGGAAATCTTCTTGTGATAAACGCATCTCCTGTAGCGATCAGTGTCATTTTCTTCATAATCTATTTTCCCTCCACAACAGAATTAGTCTCCCCGTCGATTCCTGCTGCCATCATCAATACCATAAATGCCTGCTGAACTGCCTTATATGAGTCGGTGATCGGAAACTTTTCATGAACACTATGATTCATTATATTTTTTCTATTTTCATCCGGTGCAAACGCGCGTCCAAGACAGATCGATGGAATTCCTTTCGAAACCGCTACGTTCGCATTTGTGCAGCCGCCTTTATGGAATACCGGTTCAATATCCAGAGACTTCAAACCAAGCCACGCGGATTCTACCAGTGGTGTATGGGAATCCTGAGTTCCGCCCGGAACCTGACTGATCAGGTTTTTATCCCAGGTGATCTCATCTTTTCCCCATTTTTCTGTTTCTTCCCGGCATGCTTCTTCGATCGCATCAAAGATTTTTGTGCGAAGCTTTGCAAGCTCCTCCGGTGAATTTGATCTGAAATTAAATTTGATGGTTGCCTGCGATGCGATCGCATGCACTCCGGCCGCAGTTCCACCGTGGAAATTTGAGACACAGAAGCTTGTCTTCGGATCTGATGGAACTGTAAAATCAGCGATCTTCGCAACTGCTCTGGCTGCTGCATGGATCGGCTGTGCCATCTCGCCAAACGATCCAAACGCATGACCGCCGATACCATAAAAGTTGACCTCGTAGGTTTCTCCGCTTGTCGCCTCGAAGATCAGTGCGCTCATGTCATTGTTATCAATTGTGAGTGAAATATCAATATCGTCATTATCATTCAGGAAATCTTTCATTCCGCCGAGGCCGCCCATACCTTCCTCGCGGGTAGTTGCCACAAATACAATGTCTCCGAATGTCTTGATCTCGTTCTGATTCAATGCTCTTAAAAGTCCCAACAGCATTGCCAGTGCTCTTGTATCATCACCGATTCCCGGTGCGTAGAGGAATCCGTCTCTCTCCTCTACACCATGTACCGTTCCAAATGGAAAGACTGTATCCAGATGACCCTCGATCAATACCTTCGGTCCTTTGCCGCTTCCTCTTCGAAGGCCAACAACATTTCCACCGCGGTCAATGTGAACATTTTCAAGACCGAGGGCTTTAAATTTTTCCATCATGACCGCTGCGCGTTTTTCTTCCTCCCCCGTCGGAGCCTCTATGAGAACCAGTTCTTTCTGCTCTTCAATCGTATTCCTCTCATCTTCCTGTATAAATTTCATAGCTTCCTTTACACACGGAATACTCATTGTATATTCAAACTGTTTTTTTACCCGCTCTGATACCTGATACATGCTTCATCCTCCTATATTCACTCACTCAAAAAATCCTTCCACAAATGACAGGAAACAAAATGACCCGGTCTGACTTCCATAAGCTTCGGACATGACTGATGACACTGGTCACAGGTATAAATACATCGCTTTGCAAATCTGCACTCATCCGGCGGATCGATCGGAGAACTAATCTCGCCTTTTAAGAGGATTCTTTCCGGACGGCTAATTCCAACTTCCGGGATCGGAATCGCGGAGAGAAGTGCCCGCGTATACGGATGGATCGGATGATCGAAAAGCTCCTCTGTCGGTGCCTTCTCGATCAGCTGACCAAGATACATAACTGCAATCTCATCTGCAAAGTGATTAACAACTGAGAGATCATGCGTGATAAAAATAAAGGTTAGTCCCATCTGCTCTTTCAGATCCTGAAGAAGATTCAGAATCTGTGCCTGAATGGACACATCCAGTGCGGATACCGGCTCATCGCAGACAATAAATTTCGGGTTCATCGCCAGTGCTCTGGCAATTCCGATTCTCTGTCTTCTTCCACCATCAAGCTCATGCGGGTATGTATTGACGAGACGCTGCGCAAGACCTACCGTTTCCATCAGTTCCTTCACGCGTGCCTCAATTGCTTTTTTGTCCTTCAGGATCTTGTTCTCTATAATCGGCTCTGCGATCGTCTGGCTGACCGTTTTTCTCGGGTCCAATGAAGAAAAAGGATCCTGGAAGATGATCTGCATGTCACTTCTCATCTTTCTCATTTCAGCTGCACTCAGAGAAGTGATGTCTTTTCCGTCAAAGACCACCTTTCCGGATGTCGGCTCTAATAATCTCAGGATCGCACGACCGGTTGTCGATTTACCACAGCCGGATTCTCCTACAATTCCAAGCGTCTTTCCCCTCTCGATCGTAAAACTCACGTCATCGACCGCATGCAGGGTTCCCCTGGCTGTTTTAAAATACTTTTTCAAATTTTTGACTTCAAGAATCGTATCAGCCATTCTTTTTCCCCCTCTCGATATGGAAATCTTTGTCTTCATATGCAAGGCAGGCAGCCTTATGTGTTCCTGTGAATGTTACAAGATCCGGTCTTCTCTTTTTACATGCCTCTGTTGCATAGTTACATCTCGGAGCAAACGCGCATCCTTCAGGAAGATCCGTCGGATCCGGCATCAAACCATGGATCGGTCGAAGTCTTGCCGTTCTATTTTTAATATTTGGTAATGAGTTGAATAAACCTTCTGTATATGGATGGAGTGTATGATTGAAAACTTCATCCAGGGTTCCTTCCTCGATGATCTTTCCGGCATACATAACAGCCACCCTGTCACACGTCTCTGCTACGATACCCAGATCATGGGTGATCATGATCACTGATGTATTCTTTTTCTCTTTCAGTTCTCTCATCAGGTGAAGGATCTGTGCCTGGATCGTTACATCCAATGCGGTTGTCGGTTCATCCGCAATCAGCAATTTCGGACTGCAGGCAAGGGCGATTGCAATAATAACTCGCTGCTTCATTCCACCGGAAAACTGATGCGGATATTCAATCGCACGTTCTCTCGGAATTCCAACAAGCTCCAGCATATCTTCCGCTTTCTTCCAGGCTTCTTCACGATTCACCTTTTCATGACGAAGCAGACTCTCTGCAATCTGCTGTCCCACGGTAAATACCGGGTTCAGCGAAGTCATCGGATCCTGGAAAATCATAGATACGAGTGTTCCCCGGATATGCTCCAGTTCGGATTCATTCATCCCAAGAACATCTTCCCCGCAGATCTCCATTTTATCGCATTCCATAACTCCCGGAGGAGAATCGATCAATCTTAAAAGAGATAATGCCGTAGTTGTTTTACCGGCACCCGTCTCTCCAACAAGACCAAGCGTTTCTCCCTGTTTCAGCTGGATATTGACACCGTTTACAGCCTCAACGGTATCTTCCTCCAGTTCATATTTTACACGAAGATTTTTGAGTTCAAGAACATTCTCTGCCATATTCGCCCTCCTATTTCTTTAATTTGGGATCAAGGGCATCGCGAAGGCCATCACCCATCAGATTCAGTGCAAGTACCGTAATCATGATCGCAAGTCCCGGGAACAATGTCATATAAGAATAGTCACGGATATATTTTCTTCCTCCTGATAAAAGAGCTCCCCACTCCGGAGACGGAGCCGGAACACCAAGACCCAGGAAGCTAAGGCTTGATGCAGAAATGATCGCGGATGCTACCCGGAGCGTTGCCTGAACAATGATCGGAGACAGGCAGTTCGGAAGAATATGTTTAAATATGATCTTTCGGTTGTTAAGTCCAATTGCCTTCGATGCTTCCACATATTCCTAGTTCCGGACAGTAAGGACAGCCGCTCTTGTAATTCGTACAAACTGGGGAACACTCGTAATTCCAACCGCAAGCATCAGGTTCCAGATACTCTGTCCAAGTACAGAAACAATAACGATCGCCATAAGCATATTCGGAACTGCTCCGAGAATATCGGTACAGCGCATGATCAACTCTTCCAGCCAGCCTCCGAAGAAACCTGCGATAGCTCCCAGCGTTACGCCGATAACAAGACCGATCGTCACGGCAACCAGGCCTACCGAACATGAAAATCTTGTTCCGTACAGGATTCTGCAGAAAATATCACGCCCAAGCTCATCTGTTCCAAACCAGTGATTCGCATTTGGGCTCTGAAGACGTTCTGCGAGATTCTGACCAATTACCTGTGTATCGTAATCAAGAAGGAAATCTGCAAAAACAGCAATAAATATAATAACAAGGACGAGCATACCGCCAAGCATCGCACCTTTATTTTTCCGGAACTGATGCAGTACCTCAGCCATCTGGCTTCTTGCTTTTCTCGGAGCGTTTTTTACCGTTTTAGCCATTCTTTTTCCTCCTTTTTACGGTTGCATACTGTGCCTTGATCCGTGGATCCACCGCTGCATATAAAAGGTCAACGATAAGTAAAACAATACTTACAAGAATTGTCGTCATAATAATGCTGCCGGTTACCAACGGAGTATCTCTCATGTTTAATGAATCGACGATCAGACGACCGACTCCCGGCCATGCAAATACAGTTTCTGTCAGGACACTTCCTCCAAGTACTCCCGCTAACTGTGTTCCCATGATCGTAATGATCGGGATCAAAGCATTTCGGAGCGCATGAGACATAATGACTGTTTTTTCCGAGATTCCCTTTGCCCTGGCAGTTCTTAAATACTCCTGCTTCAGAACATCCAACATCGACGATCTTGTCGTTCTGGTCAGTGTTGCCATCAGACCTGTACCGATCGTGACAGCCGGAAGTACGATCGACGACAGCGTCTGATCACCTCCCGATGGGAACCAATGAAGATTGAGGGAAAATGCGATGATCAGCAGAAGACCAAGCCAGAAGTTTGGCATCGATAGTCCAAGCATCGCCAGAATCATACTAATATTATCCTGAATACTTCCCTGCTTTGTCGCAGAATAAATACCCAGAGGAACTGATAAAAGGATTGAAACAAGAATAGATGCAAAAGAAAGTTTAATAGTTGCCGGAAGTTTTTCTACATATGTGGAAAACACATCGGTCTTTGACACATAAGAAACGCCCATATCACCATGGAGCATTCCGATCATATAATCTGCATAGCGCAGAACCACCGGCTTATCAAGTCCAAGATCATGACGGATCTCCGCGAGCTCCTCAGTAGTCGCACCCTCCGGTGCCATAAGATCTACCGCATCTCCGGGTGCCAGATCCATGATAAAAAACACAAGAAATGAGACGCCGATGATAACCGGAATCATCATGAGTAATCGCTTTATAATATAACGATGCATAGGATCCTCCTTTGCTTTCTTTCGTATTCTGACTCATATTAGTTGCGGACCGCAATAGCGGTCCGCTGATAAGATTCCTACATTTAGTCTGCCGGTACAAAAACTTTAGAGTAATCGTGATGGGAAGTCGGGTAAATATCGATTCCTCCGGTTCCCTTTTTCACACCGATAAAACCATCTGCATAGTAAAGTGGAATATACGGAACATGCTCATGAACATTTTCCTGAATCTCTTTATAATACTCTTTTCTCTTTGCCTCATCTGTTTCTGCAACAGCCTTATCAAGAAGCTCCATGACTTCCGGATCATCGTAGTGTGCTTTGTTTACTGCAGAACCCGGCTGAAGGATTCTTCTTGCATCATCACCGAAGATATTGAATCCCATACCGTAGATACAGGACTGATGGTCACCCTTTGTTGTACTTGTGCTGAGGCCTGCGGAGTCAAGCTCTACAATATTGATCGCGATTCCGATCTCCTTAAGCTGGCTCTGTATCATCTCCGCAATTGTCTTTCTCTCTGCTCCGCTTACAGTAACATCAAGTGTTGCGCCGCCGTTCGGATATGCCTTTGCCAGATACTCTTTTGCTTTATCCGGATTGTACTCATAACCGCCGCAGTCATAAAATCCATATTCATTCCAGCCCCAGAAAGAGGTTGCTTTCTTTCCACGTCCCTCTGCTGCTACAGCGATAATGCTGTCAACGTCAATTCCATATGCAACTGCTTTTCGAAGATCTTCATTGTCTGCCGGGGATTTCTGTGTATTAAACGCAAAGTAGGAAAGAGATCCGCCGTCATAACTGATCAGATCCAGATTCGGATCAGCCTCGATCGTTCCAAGCTCGATCGTTGCCGGCTCCATACAGATATCAACTTCTCCGTTCTGTAATGCGATCAGACGTGCAGAATCTTCCGGAATATAGCGGAATGTGAAAGTCTTCGCGTTCGGAGCGCCTCTCCAGCTGTCCTCGAATGCAACGAGCTTCGTATAGTTTCCAAATTCATAGGAATCGATCTGCCATGGACCTGTTCCGATTCCTGTTCCTTCTGTCGGATCATCGGTAACTGCTTTTTCACTGAGGATCGATGTAGTCGGTATCGTCATCATATATGGCCAGTCAAGGTTCGGATTGATAAGGACCATTTTAACTGTCATATCATCGACTGCCTCAACCGATTCCAGTTTTGTATATAAGTTGTTGCTGGAGGTTGTTCCCTGCATTCTGTTAAATGTAAATACAACATCAGATGCTTTTAAAGTTTCACCGTTGTGGAATTTTACGCCATCTCTCAATTTAAAAATGTATGTCTTTCCGCCATCATCGGTACTCCACTCTGTCGCAAGCTGCGGTTCCAGCTCACTTGTCGTATTGTTAAAGTGAACCAGTGTATCATGCACCATTCGGAACATATAGTTATGCTGCGTGTTACTTACTTCCATAGTATCGATCGTTGTATGTTTTGTTTTCAATCCCATCGCGAGATCTTCTTTTAATTGAACTCCTTCCGGCGGAGTCAGGGGATTCAGATCACCTGATGCATCTGCCGTTCCTGTTGTCTGCTTTCCCGGATCAGCTGTCTCGGTTCCCGCTGTCGCAGCCGAACCACCGGATGACGATTTTGAACATCCGACTACGCTCGCTGCAAGCATCGTTGTCATAAGCGCCGCTGCCGTAATACGATAAAAGCTTTTTTTCATGATTTCCTCCTTTTGTAATCAACAACTACTGGTAACAAAAATGATATAAACACGACAAAAGCGCTCCTTTTTAAGAAGGTCTCTTGGGCCTTCACCATAGATTTATATGGCTGATTCTTAAAAAGATGCGCTTTCTTTTATGGGTCAATTATATAATAATTATATATGTTATTCAAATATTATTCATGAATGACTTACATTCTCATTTCGAATGAATTTAGCACAATTTTATTTATTCTTCTTTAATACTATTAAAATATTTTTCTGTGTATTTGCAGAATTTCTCCAATTCCTCTGTCATTTTCAGATCTTTCTGCAGGATCAGATACAGAGATCGTTTGAATTCGTTGTTATCGATCGGCCGATAACAGACATTTGCAAAATCTGTCTCGCTTCTCAGGTGATCTCTCCAGGAATACCTTGGCCAGATGGTGATCCCCACCCCTTCCTGCACCATGCGTCTCAAAACATGAACGTTATCACATTCAAATGCAATATCCGGAATAATCCCTTCTTTTTCGAATATTGCTTCTGAAATCGTCCGGATACTTCCTCCGCTTCTCAGCATAACAAATTGTTCATTCCTGATATCTGACAACCTGACTTTTTCCATATTTCTCAGCCATGAATCTTTATGAAACGCGAGATACAATGGCTCTTCCATCAATTTTACCGCATTGCTGAACACATACTGCGGCAGTGTACTTCGAATGCAGACATCCCATTTGGTTGCCTCTCTGCGATCTAATACCTGAAAAAAAACATCTGGATTTTCCTCCCGAAATTCGCGAATCAATTCCGGAACAAGCAGTCCTGCGGTCAAAACATTCAAACGGATCAGTTTTTTCTTCTGTCTATTGCGGAATTCCAACGGAAGCCGTTCTATTTCCTCAAGCAAAGGAACTACCCTTTCCTGCAATAAATATCCATCACGGGTAAGCACACAGGATCTTCCGTTTTTCCGAAGTAACTCTGTTTTTAATTCGCGCTCCAGTGATTGGATCGCCTTACTGATGGAAGGCTGGGATACATTCAATTCCTGCGCCGCCATCGTGATATTTTCATATTTCGCAGCATATGCAAAATATCGAAGCTGATATAGTTCCATCTTTGTCACTCCCCTGTTTTTAATACATAATAACTGTTCATACCAAAATCAACGCAACAGGTACAAAAGCCTGCTGCGCTGATACATGATCCGGATCCTACCCCACCATCTGCACTAATATTCCTCCGAGCGTCAGCATCAGCGCTCCGCAGGATCTTGTAACGATCTGCGCAAATGGCAGAAGTTCCATTCTATGTGCACTGCTCAAAACAGCTACATTGCCGGAACCACCCATATTTGTTGTACACATCCCCGCTGCGATGGCTGATTCCAGTGGGAAAAAGCCAACCAGCTTTCCAAGAACTGACGCCGTAAACGTAATGATCCCCACGATGAGCACCACCGTGATCAGATATAACGGTGTCAGAGTCTTTAAAATTGTATTCAGATCGATCAGGGTAAAACCGATCCCCGCAAGTGCCGCCGCCGTCCAGCTCTTGATGGCAAACTGCCCCCACTCTCTTGCTGCATCCTCCAGCTCTTCGGACATGATGCCGGTTCCCTTCACAAGCACGACCGCAATGATCATCCACGCATACGTCGTGATCACAGGAACAAACCTGTGCAAGATCGCGCCAAGCTGATAAAAGGCGAACGCAATGATCATCCCGGTACATAAAGACGCAAATGTCGGCTTCAATGGCGGTGTCTTTTTCACCGTTTTTCCATCATTCACCAATACACCGTTTCCGGTCGTCTCCGGGTGTTTTTTTCCGAAATTGTTTAAAAGACCGCCAAAAATAATCGCTACACAGTTTCCAAGCACTGTGGCCGGTGCCATCTTTGTCAGCACATCCGCCGCTTCCACGCCGAGCGCCTGGGAGTACATGGCAGAAAGAGGAACTGTACCCGCTGTCATTCCGCCGCTGGTCATAGGCACTCCGATATAGAGGATCCCGCCCCAGAAACCTTCCCCAAGGATGATCCCCATAATTCCTGAAAGCAGAATTCCCATAGAAAGAGAGATCACCGCCACCGGCAGAAGCTTCACGGTAGCCCTGAGCAGAAGATTCCGGTCGATATTAAAGAGACTGCCGCAGATCAGCGCCGCGATATAAAAGATCAGGAAGCCACTGTCATTGACAAAATAATCGAGCGTCTCAAGCGTCTGCTCCGGGATCAGCCCGCCTGCCGTGAGGATCGCAGAACCGAGAATACAGATCACAGATCCTCCGAGGTACGTCTTCACCACCGGTACGTTATTTCCAATCGCATTTAAACCCTCACCGAATACCATCAACACTAAAAACGCCGGGACCAGACTCTTCGGGACACACCCCGTAAACATGCATGCCGCCGTCAGTGCCAGAATAAGGACATACAATGGCAGCGGAAAACCCGCCACTTTAAAATCCTTCATACTCAACCTCTCTGTCTTCTTTAAAATGTCTTTTTTTAAAAACTCCGGATCGCGTCGCTTCCGTCATCCACGGTCTTCTCCAGACGCTTGATGATCACGTCATATCCGGCCCTGTCATTCACCTGCACATGTACCCGGTCGCCGACCTTATGCCCCAGAAGTGCCCTTCCAAGCGGGGACTCGGAACTGATCAGTCCCTTTAAGGAATTTCCGCGGATCGTCGTAACGATCTTATAGGTCTCCGTCTCATCGTCATCCTCAAAATACACGTCCACCGTGTTGTAGAGGCCGACCTCATCGTCTTTTGACTCATCAGAGACCACCTTCGCCGTCCGGATCATTCTCTCCAGATACCGGATCCGGCTCTCATTCTTGTTCTTGTCCTTCTTCGCTGCATAATATTCAAAATTTTCACTTAAGTCGCCCTGGGCTCTCGCCTCTTTTACCGCCTCGATCGCCTCTTTCCGGACCACAAGTTTCCGGTATTCGATCTCCTCTTCCATCTTCTTTATATCATTTTTTGTTAACTCATCATACATAGTTTTTCCACTTCTTTCCTAAATTCTTTTATCACTATCTTATCTCATTCCTGCCTTAAAAACAAGCCCTGAGGAATCCGGCCCCTGCAAATATACCGGCAGTCTTACCCTGTGCGCATCCTTGGCACGTTCGTGCCTTTTGTGTAACAGGGAATTCCCCGGAATTTCCTGTTACATAAAAAGAGCCGGTCCACAATAGGACCAGCCCTTTTGTATGGGTAAACAAAAACAGGTAAACCTTATTGAATTTTATGCCTTTAACCCCACAGATGATTCTGCCAGGCAAATTTGATCACAGTGAGGATTACTACGACTAACATCACCGGTTTGATGATCTTCTCGCCCTTCCTGATCGCCAGATTGACGCCGACGAGGTTTCCTGCAATGGCACAGAGTGCTGCCGGACACGCGATCTCGTAAGCGACATTTCCCGTTTTCACATAGCTTACAAGGGCGATGGCGTTCGTAAGTACGATGAGGACTTTACCGTTGCCGGACGCGCATCTCGCATCATAGTGCATGATCATCGTAAATGCGATGATCGCTACGGTACCGATCCCCGGTCCGAAAAGACTGTTGTAAAATCCCATGATCACACCGACGATCAGAGCCTGAACAACGGTTTTTTTTGAGATCTCGCTTCTCATGATCACGTTTCTCGCATCAGTCTTTCTGAGAACCATAATGAGGGCGATCACCGGAAGTGCCACCGTGATGGCCTTCTGAATGCTCTCCTCCGGAAGGAGAAAGATGATCTTTGTTCCGATCCATGCCCCCGTCATCGCCGTGATGGCTGAGACCAATGCGATCCTCAGATCGACCATGTTGTTTTTAAAATACTTGATCGCTGAGACCAGATTTCCAAGACCTGCCTGCAGTTTGTTGCAGCCGTAAGCCGAGCGGACCGGCAATCCGATCATTAAGTATGTCGGCAGTGCGATCAAGCCTCCGCCTCCGCCGATGGAATCAATGATACCCGAAATAAAGAAGATCGGGCAGATGATAAGCAATGTTTTTAAGTAACTCATTTCCTTCTCCCTTTTTGCACAGCCCGCGTTCTTTCATCATCTCCGGGAAACTGTCTCCGCTGTGCCACTGTTCGTATTTGCTGTTATTTTGATCCGTCAAAAGCTCTCTTCCCGGCACATAAATTCTTTTATTATCTCCCAGGATCATCTTGAATATACCATGGATCTCATATATAATCAAATTTATAATATTGATATTTTTCATTAAATATATTTATGTGCAAAAGGAGCCCCCCACATGTTCCAATCAAAAGACTACATCTACGAGATCTACCGCTGCGGAAGTTTCTCCGCCGCGGCCAAAAACCTCTACATCACCCAACCTGCTATCAGCATCGCAGTAAAAAAAGAAGAACAGGAGTTAGGCCAGCCCATCTTTGAGCGTTCTTCCTCCCGTCTTCTTTTAACTGACGCCGGCCGCGCCTACATCGATGCCGTGGAAAAGCTCCACCGCATTGAAGAGGATCTGAAGGTCTACTGCAACGACCTCTCGAACCTCAAAACAGGGGCTCTGAGGATCGGCGCCTCCAGCTTTTTCCTCTCCAGCATCGTTCTCCCGGTCGTTGCCGAGTACAGCCGCCGCTATCCCGGAATCTCTCTGGATGTTCAGGAAGCGCCATCTCTCGAATTACAAAAGCGCCTCGCAAATGAGGCGTTGGACATTCTCGTGGATCCGGTGGACCAGCAGTGTGACACCTTCAACTCTGTTATCCTCTTCGAGGACCACTTTCTCCTCGCTGTCCCAGATGCTCCAAATTTCTTTGCCTCTATGGGAATAAAAAAAGACCTTCTTCCTGCGGCATTCACCGCCGATGAGATCCGCCGCGGTGTTCATTTAGATCCAGCTGCGCCTTCCGTCTCCCTCTCTTCCTTCGCAAAGGCCCCTTTCCTGCTGCTTCGCCTGGAGACCATTGCCTACGAGCGCGCCGTGAAGCTCTGTTCCCAAAATGGCTTTGCCCCAAATATCCGCCTGCAGTTGGATCAGCTCGCCACCGCCTACCGCTCCTGCGGTGCCGGTCTCGGCGTCACACTCCTGTCTGACACCGTTGTCCGCATGTCCGACCACGATGAACCCGTCGTCTTTTACAAACTGGACTCCGATGATGTAAGCCGTAACATCGCTGTTATGTGGAAGAAAAAGAGATATGTATCAAAGGCTATGGAGGAATTTACGAAGCTGGCGGTGGAGATGTTTTCCGGCTAAATACTGATAACATCCTCAACCGTCCGTATATATTCTTTAAATTCCTTTTCAAACTGCTCAATCAGTTCCTTTTTCTGTGAGTGCAGTTCCCTAAGCTTTAAGAGATAGCAGATTCTTGGAGGTGGTTCCGGAACAATTCTGGAAAGTCTCAGCTCTGTATCATGATAGTTTTTAAAAATGCATGCAGGAATAATACTGAAAGAATTAGGAATCCGTAAAAGTTCCGGTATCAGCTCCGTTGTATCTGTCACCATAAGCGGCAGGTCTAACGGGTTCATCTGCTTCTCATGCCACTCCACAAACCCCGTTCCCCAATCAAAATAGATTTCATTGGAACGCTTTAACTGCTGTGCCTGCACAACCTCAGGGTAATCAGAAACGCTTTTTGAACTAAGCAGAAATAACGGTTCCCTAAAGATCGGCACAGCCTCCACCGCCTTCGAATAAAAGACACGCGGGGTAATTCCGATGTCTGTCTCTCTGTTCTCCAACATCGAAATAATGCGGTCTGTCCAGTGTGTCGCTAATGTGATCGAAAGTTTTCCCTTTCCAAGAAGTTCCCTGTAAAACCCTTTCACATAGTCCGTGAGGCTGATAACAGACGCTACCCGTAACACCTCCGTCACATCTCCCCGGCTCCAATCCTGAATCTGACGGTTCAGTTCCTGATGCCTTTTCGCAAATTCACCAAATTCTTCACCTTTCTGCGTCAGCACGACCCCTTTCTGCCCCGGACTCCGATCAATAAGTTTCACATTCAATTCCTTTTCCAGACTGATCAGCCGGTTGCTCACTGCTGACTGTGAGATAAACATGTTCTCCGCTGTCTTTGTCAGGCTGTGTGTCTTTATAATATTTAAATACGTTTCGAGTGCCTCATCATTCATAACTTTCACCTCCCGAAATATCTGTTTTGCATATATTATATATCTGATTTATCCGTTTTACAACATGATCTTTTCATGTTATTGTATAGATACAAAGAGAAAAGCATTTCACACAGTCAATGCAGTCATTCCAATTCTCACACACCAGACTGATTGATAAAAAGGAGAGGTAAACTTATGGATTATTTAGCAGAAAAATTCGCCAGACTCGGCACAGATAACGCCCCCGGACAGGAAGGGCTTCAGAAAGCAGAAGATCTTCCGATGATCGGTGACAAACTTGAAGGACCGGCTGTTGATTTCTCTCACGGTGATGTAAACGCACACCAGCCGATCCCGGGCAGCCTTGAGACATTCGTGAAACACTATTGTGTAGATGGTACCTATCAGGCATACACAGAATACCGCGGCAAAGGCGCGATCCGTGAATATCTTGCTGAAAAACTCGCAGAGTACAGCGGCGCTCCGGTAGACCCGAAGACAGAAATCATCCTTACACCTGGTACACAGGGAGCACTTTTCTTAGCGATGGGTTCCTTAGTCGGCAGAGGTGACAAGGTCGCTATCGTTGAACCGGATTACTTCGACAACCGTAAACTTGTTGAATTCTTCGAGGGCGAGATGGTTCCGATCCACATGAACTGGAAAGACGCTGCTCCACACACATCCGGTATCGATTTAAAAGAGCTGGAAGAAGCTTTCAAAAACGGGGTAAAGCTGTTCCTCTACTCAAACCCGAACAACCCGACTGGTGCAGTCTTCTCCAAAGAAGAAGTTTCTGAGATTGCACGCCTCGCAAAGAAATACGACGTTGCAATCCTTGCAGATGAGCTTTACAGCCGCCAGATCCTTGAAAAAGATTTCACTTACACACACATGCGTGCACTCCCGGAGAAACCGGACAAACTGATCACAATTATGGGTCCGTCCAAAACAGAGTCCTTAAGTGGTTTCCGTCTCGGTGTCGGCTATGGTACACCTGAAATCATCACCCGCATGGAAAAACTTCAGGCCGTCGTTTCCCTACGCTGTGCAGGTTACAATCAGGCAGCTTTCTACAGATGGTTCTCTGAGCCGGATGGATGGATGGAGAAACGTATTGCTGATCACAGACAGATCCGCGATGATATTCTTGCCGTTATCAACAGCTGCCCTGGATGCTGGGCTCGTCCAACAGAAGGCGGAAGCTATATCTTCATGCAGCTTCCAAAATTAAAAGTTGATATCTTCCAGTTTACAAAGCTCTGCCGCGCACAAGCAAGTGTTACTGTAACACCGGGTACAGAGTTCGGCAAACAGTACGGTGATTTTATCCGTATGAATTTCTCTCAGGATCACGACAAGGCCGTTGATGCTGTAAAGAGAATCTGCAAGATGGTCGATATCTATCGCGCATAATCTAATCCAAATGCACCCAAATTGGATTATTCCCTCTTACATGCCCGATACGATCCACACCACTATTGATTACCTCCTTATTTACTGATAATAGAAAAAACACTGTTTCGCATTTTTGATTACCCCCTTCATGCAAAACAGTGTTTTTCTATATTTGTTGTGGGATAAATTTTCTGTAAAAAGCTGCTACCCTTTCATATAATGCTGTTCTCTTCCAAGACTCCGTGCAACTCTCACAAGCTCCTGCCGGATCACATCCAGCCCCTTCTGCCGCATTCGATTTTCCTCTCCGACCACAGCCAGTGAGTATACTGCATATCCTTTATCATTTAAGATTGGAACCGCAACAGATGCAACGCCCTTATCCTGCTCTGAAATACTGATACAATATCCCTGCTCACGGATTTTTTTTAGCTGTTCCTCAACCTGCTCTTTCTCCCGCAATCCCGCTTCCGTCTCCGGATATATCTTTCTCAGTATCTCCTGAATAAAATTCTCCGGCTGCCATGCAAACACGGTCTTTCCAGTGGAACCCTTTACATAGCTTCCGACACGTCCTACTTTTGACTGGATCTGGAGATAATTTGCAGATTTTACTTTCTCTACACAGATTGGAACCCCGTCAACCATAGCAGTCAGTACAACATCCTCATTGTACTCATCTCTCAGACGCCTCATTTCCTTTTCTATGAGTTCTTCCGTCGTGATACTCCGCGTGATCATCGTAGATACCCTGAGAATTCTGGTTCCAAGCCGGTATTTTCCGTTCGGATTGTCCTGAATCAGCCAGCCCTGATGCGCCAGTGTTTTTACAATATTAAAGACCGTTGTTTTCTGAATTCCCAATTCTTTGCTGATCTCAGCGATTCCAAGATACTGTACATTCAGCTTTTCATATAACTCTAATATCGCAGTTGCCCTTATAATTGAATTTATATATTGAGGTTCCTTTTCCTGCATTCATTTTACCCCCAAAAAGGATTATTTCCATTTATTTCTTTTTCACCTCCTTTAGTATAATGCATTCTGTATGGAAAAACAAACAAATTTTGCAATAACAGGAGACTTATCATTTTTCTCCTCTTTTATGACATTTGTAACTTCTCGATCGACTGCTCATCATCACATAATATCAGCTGAGGATTCCTTCCCACTTCCCCGATAAGTGCATCTGAGACCCATATCTCTCCTAATTGGAGCGTATTTTTTATATACACAATCTTCGGAGCATTCAGATCTACACCCACGCTACTTCGCAGACAGGCTAAAACTCCCTCTTTTACATCTGTCACCTGAATCGGGATCCGGCCACCTTCCGGATTACCACAACTCACCGAGTTGGTGTATGTTGCCCCTAAATCGATTGTTTCCGCACACGACTTTAAAACATAGTCCGCTAATCCAATACCGCTTGCATTTCCATGTGTATCTTTTGTAAGACTCTTCACTAAAATTCTCTGTATCTCCGGACCATCAAAGTCTTTTAATCTTCCTCTGGCCGCACGTCCTATAATATTCGGATCCATACCTGCTCCGGAAATATCTTTTCCCATTTCCTGCACAATTAATGCATCAATTTCCTTCACCAGGATCTTTGGCATCTTTGAACGCGCGATTTTTAACAATTCCGGCTCTCTGTCGTGGATCTTGTCTGCAGGAACCATCTCAATATGGTACGTCTGATCATAGCTGTTTTCAATAATTGCAACTCCGAAACCTACCGGAGTTTTGTCAATTACAAGTTTTGCAGCATCTGGAAGAAGCGTAGGAAAATGTATTGCTCCCATATGGTGCAGTCTCGTGCAGCCCTCAAATTTTCCCAGCCCGATCGTAAGCATTTTACATAATCCGCTTTCAATAGGACCTCTGAAATCTGTATGCGGTTTTACTCTTCCAATAGGAATGATCAGATCAGCATGAGCTGCATAATGATCAACTACAACCTGAACCGTTCCACTCTCACATTCTACGGTTCCAATTTCATCAACCTCGAGACTGGATTTAACCGGAATTCCTATTGCCTCTTCCGTAATTCCATAGCCTTCCAAAACCGCTGTCTGTCCCTTGGCGGTTCCTCCTCCATGCGATCCCATAGCCGGAACGATAAACGGCATTGCTCCCATGTTCTGCAATTCGTCCGCAACGGTTTTGACGATCAACGCCAAATTCTGAATCCCGCGGCTTCCCACGGCCATAGCAATCCTCATTCCCGGTTTTACAAGACTGCCGATTTCCTTCTTATGCATTTCAGCACGCACAGTCTCCTCTACATTTTCTAACTGTGTTGTATCAAATTTTTGCAGGACTCTATGCATTTTGGGTAATTCTAACTGATAAGCGCTTTCTGGAAATAATGGCATATATACTCCCCCTACATATATACTCGCATGTATTTTCTAATTTTCCATTCACTACATATGTAAATAGAAAGTGACTGCTGCACAAATTTTCTATTTGGCAGCAGTCACTTTCTATTACATCCTGTTAATTTTTAATTTTCAACTCCAGCAATAATAGATATTTCAACCGGTGCGTCCCCCGGAAGAACTGCAACCCCAACCGCGGCCCGGCTTCCGACTCCAGATTCTCCGAGTTCTTCACAGAAATACTCCGATGCAAAATCTGCAATCTTCGGCTGTTTTGTGAAATCTGTCTCGCTGTTTACATAAACGGTGATCTGCATGATCTGTGCAATTTTTTCACCGTTCTCCAGCTTATTTTTCGCCGCTGTCAGTGCATTCTTTGCTGCCTGGACAACAGCCTCTTTGTAATCTGCAATTTCGTCTGTTGCTTTAATTTTTCCTGTTTTCAGCAGTACTCCGTTATTGCGCGGTGTCATACCTGCTGTAAAGATCATATTGCCGAATCTTGTTGCCGGAACATATTTTCCCTGCGGAATTGGATTTGCTTCTCTTGTCATAATAATTTCCCCTTTGACATTATACATTTTGCAGATCAGACCAGCTGTATCCTCCCGGCTGTTCTGAACATTTTTCCCTAAATAGAAATAAACACAATAGTTAGAGAATTCCCTGTTGAACAGCTGAAACTTTTATTCACAGGGAATTTTCTCATAAAATCATGATTTAATTATTTTTTTAATACCGGTTTTACAAATTCGCCCCATCCAGATGCGCTCTCGTCAACTTTACCATTCTCGTAAACAACACGTCCGCGAACGATTGTACTGTCAACTGCACAGTCAAGCTGCCATCCTTCGTATACCTTCATGATACCTTTTGCCTGAGAATAGCTGTCCTCAGCATGGCAGGTAACCTTCTTATTCATATCGACAATAACAAGATCGCCGTCTGCTCCTGCTGAGATTGTTCCTTTCTGCGGGAAGATATGGAATAACTTAGCCGGATTTACGCTTAAGAGTTCTACAATCTTCTCCAGGCTGACGCCACGCTTTAATCCCTCTGTAATCATTAACGGGAGACGAAGATCGATTCCCGGGAATCCAGACGGAGAAAGGAAAATATCCTTATTTCCATCTTTATCTTTCTTTTCTTTCTCGGAAACTAAGAACGGGCTGTGATCACTGCCGATGAAATCAATTGTGCCATCTTTTACATAATCCCAGAGACGCTCTACATCTTCTTTCTTTCTAAGCGCCGGGTTGCACTTTGCGTATGCACCGTATTTTTCTACATAGCTCTCATCGAGAAGCAGATAGTGCGGACAGGTCTCGACCATAACCGGCTGTCCCTCTGCTTTTGCTTTCTTTGCAAGTTCCATTGCCTGCCAGGTGGAAACATGTACTAATTCGATCGGGCATCCAACGTCCTTACCAAATTTCAGCATCTTGGAGATTGCTTCGATCTCTACGATCGGTGGACGTGACTCACAATGAGCGATATTTTCTGTCTGACGTCCCTGTTCTCTAAGGCGTTTAATGAAACCTGTTACAAGCTCATTATCCTCTGCATGTGCCGCAACTGCCAGACCTGTCTTCTTAACTTCTTCAAGGACACGATATAACTGATCGTTGTTTGCACTTGTCAGACCTTCAAACTCTGCATCTCTTCCTTCCGGAGCTTCATGTAAGAATGTCTTATATGCGATAATTCCTTCATGGGAAAGCGGCTCGATTGCTTCCGGATGCTCACCGCCTGCTGCACCGAAGAAGCAGAAGTCTACACAGCTTCCTTTTTCATGACGATCATTCGCTGCGCTTTCTTCACCTTTGCAGATGCTGATACGGTTCTTTAAGATCTCTCCATTCCACTGTGGCGGCATAGAAATCGGATGCTCAAAGAATGTTGTACATCCACCGGCTGCTGCTGCACGTGTACCAACCTCAAATGTCTCACGCTCCCAGTGGCCAGGATCACGATAATGTACATGAGTATCAATTCCGCCAGGAAGAACATATTTTCCGCCTGCATCAATTGTGCGCTCAGCTTCCGGCAGGCAGCCCGGCTCTGCGATCAAAGCAAATTTCCCATCTTTAATTCCGACATCCGCTTTGCGGAAGCCGCCTTCAATAAATACAAGTCCATTGATTACAGCAAGATCCATCATAGTCTCATTCTCCTTTTCCATTTTATCTGTCAGGCTTTAAAGTCCGTTTTCATCAAGTTTCAGTACCGTCTGGTACAGAACATCAGCACCAATATCCACATGTTCCGGTTTTGTGTATTCATCACCCTGATGGCTGACACCCTTTACACTCGGAACAAAGATCATACCGATCGGGACTCCTTCGTGTGCCATCGGGTTTGCGTCGTGGCCAGCACCGCTCGGCATGATGACATGACTGATTCCTTTCTCTGCGCAGACACCATCAATCAGTTTGATCAGCCTCGGATCACACGGTGTAGAGTATTTTGCGATGGTATTTACAAATTCAAATTCACAGTTCGGAATTTCTTTTGCGAGTGCCTGAATATCTGTATAGAACTGATCCGTAACAGCTCTGTCCATATGACGCATCTCAAAGGTTGCCACTGCCTGTCCCGGAATTACATTTTCCTGTCCCGGAGATACGGCGATCTTTCCGACAGTAAATACAAGTGTATCGCTCAGTTCTCTTGCACGCTCTTCTGCTGCAACGATCAGCTTTGCCATTCCGACAAGCGCATCTTTTCTGTTAGCCATCATCGTTGTGCCCGCATGGTTGCTCATGCCTTTTGCCGTTACCTTATAGTCGATGATACTGACGATTCCGCTGACAACACCGACATCAAGATCCGCATTGTCGAGTTTATCGCCCTGTTCGATATGATATTCCAGATAACATTCATACTTGCTGATATCTCTCTTTGCAGCTTTAACTTTCTCCGGACTGCAGTCAAACTTTGCTAATTTTTCCGGATATCCCGGAAGATCCGGATCGATCATTCCTGTCACACAGCGGCTTCCGAAGGTTCCACCGAGGATACTGGACTCTTCCATATTAAATCCCCAGATTTCCAATGGATGACGCAGTGTACGGCCTTCGTCCTTTAAACGGGCCGCAACTTCCATTGCACCGGTCACACCGAGCATGCCATCATAAACACCGCCCTTAATAACTGTATCCAGATGAGAACCGATTACAATTGCTTTTGCTTCCGGATCACTGCCCGGCAAAATGCCATGAAGGTTTCCAACCGGGTCAGTTTCCACCTGCATTCCTATTTCTTTCATGCGTGCTTTTAAAAGCTCAAGTGCCTGAAAGTATCCTTCTGAGAATCCAAGCCGGGTAATCGAACCATCTTCATTCCGTCCAATGTTTCCAGCCTGCTGCAGCAATTCATTTAATCTGCTCATATCGATGATCCACCTCTTTCACTGAGATCTCCTTGCGCCGTCAGAATGATCATTATGACGGCGCAGGCAAATCTCTTAATTCTATTTTTTATTTTGTCTCTCCAAATAAGTGATCCATTGTCTCCTTATCAGCAGATTCATTTGCACTTTCCGGAGTCATAACAGAGCCAACCATGATTACGATAAAGCATACCAGACACGCCGGAAGAGCTGCCATAATACCAGCTGGCTGTCCAAGGCCGTACCAAACAAGTGCTGTCACAAAACCAGCCGCTGCTGCGATCATGGCACTGATTTTATTTGCACGCTTCCATGCAACGCCGACCATAATCGGGACTGCCATTGCAGCACCCATAAGAGTAACGGCTTTCGCCTGAATGATCTGGATCGTGTCGCTCATAACGAATGTAAGGGCAACGGCACCGATACCAAATACGATTGTAGAAACACGAGATACGAATAACTCTTCTTTATCCGATACATTGCTCTTTACCTTGGAATAGAAGTCATGTGCAAATGTTGTAGCGATCAAAAGAAGTAAGCTGTCTGCTGTAGAAATGATAGCTGCTACAACAGATGCAAGCATGATTGCTCCGATAATCGGATTTACTTCACTAAATACTAATGTTGTAAATACCATATCCTGCTTTTCGATACCCGGGTGGATCAGCATACCGCATAAACCTGTGATTGCAAGCGGAACATAGAAAAGTAATAAACCGATGCCTGTGATACCCTGGCTCTTGGATGCAACTTCCGGGCTCTCAGCAGACATGAAACGTGCTACGAATTGTGGTGCGCCAAAGTTACAGATACCCCATGTAACTACCCAGCTTAACGCTGTGATCGGCGGGATCTTAACACTGAATCCTTTTACAAATTCCGGATTCAGAGCTGCAATACCTTCGTTCATAGCTGTAAATCCGCCAACCTTTAACAGGAACTGGATTGCGATCAGCCAGATACCAATGATGATTACGAAGGAGCAGATCGTATCTGTCCATGCAACAGCCTTCATACCACCGATACATGTGAATACGACAAACACTGCGAGTAAAATAACACAGCATGTTAATGTGCTCCAATTGGAGAAGGTCTGTAAAATGATGGTTGCACCTGTCACCTGTGCACCTAACAGTGCGGTACAGCTTACAACGATCAGAAGACTCATAACGATGGAATACTTTCCGCTGTAACGTTTTTCGATCAGCTCTGGAAGAGTATTACATTCACTCTGACGCATTCTTCTTGCAAAGAACATACATGCAAGGAAAGAAGTCAGAAGCGTACCGGCTGCGTTCCACCATCCAGACCAACCGTTCAGATAATAATAGCCCATGTAGCTCATAATTGACGTTGCAGAAATAATTGTTGCAAAGTAGGTACCAGCCATCGGGAGTTTTCCTAATGATTTACTGGCTACCATCCAATCTTCCGTGTCCTTGATTCCGCGGGAAATTAAAATACCAATCACTGCCAGACCGACCATAAATATGACCGTAACGATCATATACAAAGCATTATTTGACATATCTTATTTTCCCCCTTTCTTCTTGTCATTAACCGTGACATAAATCAGCGGAAAAATACCTAAAAACAAATAAACACACCATAAAAATACACAACTGCCAGAAACACCAAACATAACCATCCATCCCTTCTGTTGTTCATTTCCGAATCTTCTTTTGTTGACTTTACGTATAATTCTTCCTCATTGTTAGCGTTGGGTAGAATCGGTCACATAGAGTCGGCCAGAAACAGCCAAAATTGGGCAATCGGAAATCGTGATTCAATTGTTTCTAAATTCATTATATTGGAACGCGTTCATATATTTGTATTTTTATTATATTCAACCAGAGACTATTTGTCAATTCAAAACACTGCATGAAACATATCAATATCAAATATAATACATCTGTTTATCATATGTTTATAGCCATTAATATTTAAAATAATAAAAAAGACCACTGAGCAGGATCTTTCCCATCAGTGGTCTTCTTTTATAGCATGAATTTATTTTACTTTCCTACCCCCGCAATGATCGCGATCTCCACCGGAGCTTCTCCCGGAAGAACCGCAACACCGACAGCCGCGCGGCTTCCAACACCGGATTCCCCAAGCTCCTCGCAGAAATACTCAGACGCGAAATCCGCAATCTTCGGCTGCTTTGTAAAATCCGGCTCAGAGTTTACATAAACTGTAATCTGCATGATCTGTACGATCTTCTCGCCCTCTTCCAGCTTATTTTTCGCAGCTGTAAGCGCATTCTTCGCGGCCTGTACAACAGCGTCCTTATAATCAGCAATATCATCTGACGCTTTTACTTTTCCTGTTCTGATCAGAACACCATTGTTTCTCGGTGTCATACCTGCTGTAAAGATCATATTGCCAAATCTCGTTGCCGGTACATACTTTCCCTGCGGAATTGGATTCGCTTCTTTTGCCATGATAAAATACCCCCTATGTTTATATCTTTTTTCAAATTCTGCCAGATAAAATTCAGCCTTTCATTCGATCATCTGTAAAACTTAAACTCCAGTTTCATCCAGTTTTAACACTGTCTGATACAGAACATCCGCTCCCATATTGATATGCTCCGGTTTTGTATATTCGTCTCCCTGATGGCTGATGCCCTTGACACTCGGAACAAAGATCATACCGATCGGGACACCTTCGTGGGCCATCGAATTCGCGTCATGACCTGCACCACTTGGCATGATGATATGGCTGATTCCCTTTTCCGTGCAGACATCGTCGATCAGTTTGATCAATCTCGGATCACACGGTGTGGAATATTTGGCACTGGTATTTACAAATTCAAACTCACAGTTCGGAATCTCTTTTGCGAGTGCCTGAATATCTGCATAGAACTGATCTGTTACAGCTTTGTCCATATGACGCATCTCAAAGTTCGCCACAGCCTGTCCCGGAATTACATTTTCCTGTCCGGGTGATACAGAGATCTTTCCGACCGTAAATACAAGCGTGTCGTTCAGTTCTCTTGCCCGCTCTTCTGCTGCCACGATCAGCTTTGCCATTCCGACAAGCGCATCTTTTCTGTTAGCCATCATCGTTGTGCCCGCATGGTTGCTCATGCCTTTTGCCGTTACCTTATAGTCGATGATACTGACGATTCCGCTGACAACTCCCACATCTATTCCCGTATGATCGAGTTTATCGCCCTGTTCGATATGATATTCCAGGTAGCACTCATACTTGCTGATATCTCTCTTGGCTGCTTTTGCTTTTTCCGGACTGCAGCCAAACTTTGCTAATTTTTCCGCATATCCGGGAATGTCCGGATCGAGCATCCCTGTCACGCATCTGCTTCCAAATGTACCGCCAAGAATACTGGACTCTTCCATATTAAAGCCCCAGATCTCCAATGGATGGCGCAGGGTACGTCCTTCATCCTTTAAGCGGGCTGCAACTTCCAGGGCACCGGTCACACCCAGCATTCCATCGTAAACACCGCCCTGCATAACTGTATCCATGTGGGAGCCGATCACGATGGATTTTGCTTCCGGGTCACTCCCCTGCAATACGCCATGAAGATTTCCGACCGGGTCAGTCTCCACCTGCATTCCCAGCTCCTGCATGCGTCCTTTTAAAAACTCAAGCGCCTGGAAATATTTTTCTGAAAATCCCAGTCTTGTGATCGAACCATCTTCGTTCCGTCCAATATTGCCCGCCTGTTGGAGCAATTCGTTTAATCTGCTCATTTTAGTCATCTCCTCCATTAAGTTTTCCACGTGCCGTCCTCAGATTTCTCCTGACGAAACACGAAAGTATCTCTTATCAGCCAATTCCCCCAAGCAGCGCCCCCGCCACAAGTGCGAGAAGCGCAGCCGGAACCAATACATATTTTCCAAGCGGCATAAACCAGCTGCCGATCGGTTTTTTCGTTCCTTTGTTAACTGCTGTAAGCGCAAAATCCTTTCCGGCTACCCAGAAAAACATGATAGCTGCAAGCATCGCGCCAAGCGGACAGATATAAATGGAGACCGCATCCATCCATCCGGAAACGATTCCCTGGATCATCAGGGAAATGATACCGCCAAGCATCGCGATCACTGCAACCGCAATTTTCCGCCTGAATCCAAACCGCTCCTGCATCATCTCTACCGGTGCCTCATAAAGATTTACCAGAGAGCTTAAGCCTGCCAACAAAACACAGACATAAAAGACCATCTCTACACACCATCCGCCCGGCATGCCATTAAACATATTCAGCAGATAAATAAACATCAGCCCCGGTCCGCCTGACGATAGTTCTGCGCCCCCCACTGCCATGCCCGGTATAATGACGAGTGCCGCAAGAAGCGCCGCTAATGTATCAAAAAATGCTACATTTCTTGCTGAGCTGACCACATCCTCTTCCTCGCTCAAATAAGAACCGTAAATGACTGTTCCATTTCCTGCGATGGAAAGCGAAAAGAATGCCTGGCCGAACGCGTAGATCCAGAGTCTTGGATCAAAAAGCCCTTTGGGATCCAGTGTAAAAATATAACGATATCCATGTTCCGAACCTGGAAGTGTAAAAATATATATGCCGAGCCCAACAAACAGGATAAAAAGCATCGGCATCATGATCTTATTCGCTTTCTCAATTCCGCCGGAAATTCCATATGCCATGATCACCGCGGTTACAAGCATTGCGATCACCTGCCATACATTATTTCCAAATGCGGCGGCTGTACCTCCAAACAAGCCTTCGATCGCGGCTACGTCCTGCCCTAAGTGGAAGAGACCACCGGAAAGTGCAAAAAATGTATATTTAAAGATCCATCCTACGACCACGCTATATCCGATCGCCAATGCCAGGGATCCGATAACCGGAATCACACCGATCACCTCTCCTGTCCGCTTATTTCCGGTGCGGATCTCCGTACATTTACCGAATGCTTTGATCGGTCCGCTCTTTGCCGCGCGACCAAGCGCCATTTCCTCGATCACTCCGGTAGAAGCGATCAAAATGACAAACAGAACATATGGAAGCAGGAACGTCATTCCACCCCATTCTGAAACCATATATGGGAATCTCCAGATATTCCCCATACCAACAGCCGACCCAATGCAGGCCAGCACAAATCCTGTCCGGCTCTTAAAGCCATCTCTATGTTTTCCCATACACTTATAACTGCCTTAGAACAGCTATGTCCCCTTTCTCATAATTCATGTTTAAACTTTCTTGAGCGTGTGACCCTCATGCATGAACTCTATCGCGTGCTGTCGGCAATTTCTGCTGATACATTCAGCCAGCATTTCCGAACATATTTTATCATACCATGCAATCCTATGATTTACAAGCATTTGAAATTGTTGCTACGACCGCAGTGGAGCGGAGACATTCGAACCGTTCGAGCCCGGGAGGGCTCGAACATACAAAAAAGAGCCATCCATCGGATGTCTCTTTTCTGTATCATTGAAAGCACGAGACGTCGCAGAACGTCCGGGGGACGTTCGACTGCGACGACCGGAGCGGAGCGGAGACATTTGAACCGTTCGAACCCGGCAGGGCTTGAACATACAAAAAAAAGACATCCATCGGATGTCTCTTTTTTATATCTTTGAGAGCACGAGACGGGATTCGAACCCGACACGTAAAAAACTATGCCTTATTTTACTATACTTTAGAAAGGATTTCAAGCATTTTTCTCTCGGTGTAGTCATTCTGTAGTCAAGTTAGACAAAAAAATGAGAGGGCTTAGTCCCTCTCTTTGTCTTTAATCATTCGTCTGATTCGTTCTTTCTCCGCTTCGAAGTCTCTTTCCTTTGCTTCGTCTGCTTCCTGTTTAGCTTCCCTGATATGATCTTCTGTAGGCTTTATGTCTCTAACCTCTTTATCAAGTCTTTGGTTTATAAATCCTTTCAGTATTCTTAACTGCTCCTGCATGTCTTCAATCATACCTTCCATTATATCCATTTCCTCAATCTCAACCACTCCATACCCTTTTTTTAACAAGCAGGGTTTGACTTGCACTCTGTACTTGTCATCTTCAAGCTCATTCTCCAGAACCTTCTTAACCTCTTCCCAACTGTATATTATCACATGTCTCATATGCGTTACCTCACTTCCACGTCTCATAGTCGTTAAAAAAGCCATCGAGCATTTTCAGTACCTCTTGATTTGCGTACTCCAAAGCTTCATCTCTGACCTTGTCTTCATCTGCGTCTGGATTTTCCTTTTCAAGATCACATTTTCTCCAGTAGAATTCCCATCTAAATTGGTTTCCGATAGCCACGCCCTCTGCTTCTAAGAATTTTCTGATCTGATTTTTTGATCTGTCTGATAATTTTTTCATATGTCTCCTTCGGGTGCTATGACCCTTTTATATATAGTAAAGATGACGGAGGATTCTCCAGCAATCTTTCTATATATATTATGATGTGTTTTTTCTAAAATGACAAAAGGATACCTGTGGCAAATTTGTGTCATTATCTCGTTCTTTCCCGGTTCACATAAATTTCATGTGAAAGCGCTTGAGAAACCAGTGACCGCCCTTTTCTACTCTCTAACAACAACGACAACTGCTCCAACTGCTCCGATCTGATCGCCTTGTTGATGTTCCATAAAATTTCCGCTTCTTTACTGCTTCGTGTCTTGAGTTCTTCAACAGTCTTTCTTTCTGGTTTTTCACCTGTGAGAAAATGTTTTCCGAACCGTTCGTAACATTCCCGATCTATTGCCCGATTCATTTCTTTCATAGCTTTTTTAGAAGAAAACTCCTTCCCACACAGCCTTCCCGAAATTTCGGGGACTACAAACAGATGCAAATGCGCCCGACTACTTTTGAATTGCTCATCACGGGCATACTCATGAATTTCATCCCAGTGTCCATATGCTCCCATAATGTTCTCCCACCCATACTTCTCACCGAATAAACTTATACTTACTTCCATGAGTCTTTTTTCTTGATCCCTGGAAAGTCCACTCGGCATACTTATAATCAATCCATAGAGCGTGACCCGATCCCTTCGTTTATTAGTATTGGTACTCTCATCCAGTTCCTTTATTCTATCGTCATACTTCTTACAACTCTCCGCATAGGTAAGTTTCAAAAAGTCCACATTCTCACTTGTCCGTGTTTTATCAACGTCTTCATTCCTATGCTCCCTCTTCTTTCTTTCCTCTGTCGCACAATGTCTCATCCATGCTTTTGCCTGCCCAGCTCCCTTGATCTTCCCATAATGTATGCTCGCCATAGTTTTCACTAACCTCTCGTCAATTTTGTTACACATATAGTATGTTCGGAATTTTTCTCGATAACTTTTCACCGCCGCAAAGTATTACACCTAATACTTCCTAACAGAAGTACCGCACTGCCGTGCTTTAGGTGCTCCTCCGGAGAGTTTCTCAACCTTCCAAATTTTTTTGTATCATTGTATCAACTGTATTTCTTTGTAACACTTTTGTAATATTTATATTTTAACCCTTATGATTGCTGCATTTTTCTATATACGGGCGACGGTTTGGGCTTGTGCCGTCGCCGGAATTCTAAGTGTATCAACTGTATCGGAATGTAACATTTTTGTAATATTTGCCGCATTTTTGCCGCATTTGTGGCAATTTTGCGGCACTTATTGAAATGCTTATTCGACTTTCACCTTTTCTTACATTATAAGCTCATCAAGAACATACGTTCTTCAATCTATATATATGAGGTAAAAATTATGACAAATGAAAATATGACTACAGCGACTACAGGGACTACAGAACCAAAGAAAACTTACCGCACCTTTGAGATTATGCAGTATGAGTACAACCCGAAAACAGGTGAGGATTTACATTTTAACCGGGCAGTTATTATGAAGGCGCTTGCGCACAAAACAATTAAACAGTGGATATACGTTAGGCATGATCGCGATAAAAATGACGATGGTACGCCAAAAGCTCCACACTGGCATGTGTACATATACTGCAACCCGGCAAAGAGCCTTGACGATATTTCCAAATGGTTCGGCGGAGTTCCCACCAATATGATCGAGCTAAAAGTCGGAAAGCACAGCTTTCTCGACTGTGCCGAATACTTCACGCATGAGAAGCAACCCACCAAAGCCCTTTATGATGATACGAAACTTTATAGTAATATGCCATGGCGACAAATGCTCAATGAACGCGATGAAAAGCGCGCAAAGTACGGTGATGAAGATATCCAGTTCCGGGATCAGCAGCGAGTTGACGTGCTCAACTTCGGCAAAACTTTGAAACAGTGTAAGATTGACGATCCTGTTCTATATGTCAAAGAAATGCAGATCCTAAAGAAATGCCGTCTTGAATATCTTTACACACAGCCTGTTCCGAAATCACGCATGAACATCTATGTGACCGGGCAGGGCGGCGTTGGAAAAGGTCACACCTGTAAAGCTCTTGCAAGAGCTTTATACCCTGAACTTGACGACGACGAAGACATTTTCTTCACGATCGGTGCCAAGAACGCTACATTTGAAGGTTATGACGGACAACCCGTGATTATATGGGATGATCGCAGAGACTATAGCTTGCTTGAGGAATTAGGAGGACGAGAAAACGTCTTCAACGTTTTCGACACTATTCTGCATATTGCGAAGCTAAACGGCCGTCTTTGCGGAGCAAAACGGCCGCATTCCGTTTCTGAACAGCCGAATTTCTACCAGTCTCTGCAATCCAATCCTTATAATGATAGTAGCCATCCCAGTGGTGGTGAATAGATCATTTTAAGGAGGATAATGTATGCAGTTGGATTACAAGGACATCATTATCAAACACTATGCGCTATCAATGTCTGGTAGCGAAATAGCACGTCAGACTGGTTTCAGCAAGTCTGGTGTCAATGACTTCTTGAGAGCATTCAAGAAGTGCGAAGATCTGAACTATCCATTACCAGCAGGTATTACCAACTATGGTATTGCCCTAAAAGTGTATGGGTCTGTACCAGGATCAGGAGGTCGAAATGAGAACATCGAGTTACCTGATTATGAAGAGGATGCCAAGCTTATGGCGACACGAAAAAACATGACACTCGTGTTTCTTTGGAATCGCTATAAGAAAAAGTGCGAAGAAGAAGGTGCCCGCTGTTATCAGTACAGTCAGTATTGTGAACTCTACAACAAGTGGTGCGAAGAGAATTACGAGACAGTCCACTTTGATGCCATTATCGCACAAAAAATGGAAGTTGACTTTGCTGGTCAGACCTTCTCAATGACAGATCCTCTTACCGGCGAGATCATGGCCATCGTTGTATTTGTAGCCATCCTTCCTTATTCACAGTATATCTATGCAGAAGGGATGCTCTCAACGAAGGAACCACAGTGGATCGAGGTCAACAATCACGCACTGGATTACTTTGGTGGAGTTCCTGCTTTAGTAGTCTGTGACAACTGTAAACAGGCTGTTATCGTTAATCAGGACTGGATCGAGCCGGAACTGAACAAGGATTATGCTGACTGGGCTGATCACTATGGCACTGTTATTCTTCCTGCGAAGGTCCGTAAGCCGAAATTCAAGAGTTCTGTAGAAAACGCAGTAGGCATTCTCGAGAAGGGCTTCTTCCACAAACTTGAAGAACGTCAGTATTTCTCACTGGAACAGTTTAATAAGGATCTCTGGAAGGAACTGGAGGCTCTGAATAAAGAGCCATTCAAGAAGAAGGAACACAACAGATACTACTATTGGGAAGAGGAACAAACTGAATTGATGCCGCTCCCCTCCATGCATTATGAGTACATGGAGAGAAAGACGGCAAAGGTATCAAGCGACTTCCACGTACGCTTTGACAATGCTTATTATAGCGTAGATAAAGCATTTCTGCACAAGAAAGTATCTATTAAGGCTTCTTCAACCGTAGTTCGTATTTATTCCCTTGCCGGAGAGTTTCTTTGTGAATGGCCCAGAGCTACCCGTAAGGGGCAGTGGTCAACCAATCCTGAACACCTGCCAGATCACTATAAAGGATTTACTCAGTGGAATGGTCCTTACTTTATTCAGAAAGCGCAACTCATTGGCAAGAATACAGAGACTGTTATCCGGACGATCCTCAAATCCAGACCATACGAAGTACAGACCTATCGTATGTGTCTGGGTATTCTGAACTTTACAAAGAAGTACAGCAATAAGACTCTGGAAGAGTGCTGTAAGCAGGCGGTTGCTCTGAATAAGCAGAAATATACCTTTATCAAGAATACGATAGCTGTTGTAGCAGATGATCTCGGAGAAGCAGGCTATCATCATCCCACATCGGCAAAGAAAGAACCGGTACGCGGAGGGTATGTAATGCCACCGGAAGCTTCCAGTATCGACACTCTTTTATCACGCAGCAAGGCTCTTGCTGATCAGATACGAGAGGGGGCCGATGAATAATGCTTACAGGAACTGTACTGATAAATGAACTCGTTGATGAACTGAACGAACTTAAGCTTTCAACTATGGCAGCTACATTGGATGATCTGTATCACAAACCCGGATTTCTGGAAATGGATCGGCTTACGCTTATTGCAGAACTGATCGGACCACAGTTTCAGGAAAAGGTCAGCACGACATTAAAGAATCGCTTAACAGCGGCACATCTGAAGGGCTCACCTGAAGAATTGTCAGACTGTGTGGACTCTGACAAGCGGGAGTATCTGCCTGCCGGTATAACAGAGGTTCTTTCCTCTTTTGACTTTATTGAAAGAGGCTACAATCTCTGTATTCTCGGAGAATCAGATGCCGGAAAGTCTTACCTTGCAAAAGCTATCGGCATAAAGGCCTGCAACCGATATAACGTCGGTTACTTTCACAGCGAGGAACTTTTGGAAAGCATGGTAGCTCTTAAAGAGCAGGATTACGATAAATATGCTCGCAAGATGAAGAAGTATCTCAAATGGGAACTGATCATCCTGGATGACTTCCTGCTTCACACAATCACTGACGAAAGAGAGATTAAAATCCTCTTTGAGCTTCTGGAGAAGCGGAACGAGCAGAGGAAAAGCACCATCGTATGCTCACAGCGTGATCCGGATAACTGGAAAGCGATGATCCTCAACGATGAGGTATCTGCCAATTCCATCATGAAGAGAGCTACAAAGCACTACACGGTTAAGATCAACACACGATAAGCGGTGGTCTTCTAACTAAAAAATAGGCGGCCGTTGACTTCGGAAAGCGGCCGTTCTAAAACAGAATGGCGACCGCTGAGCTCCGTAAAATGCACATCAGCCATATCCGTATCAGCAAGCAGAAAATCTCTGACTATGTGGATGCTGTAAAACCGGTCGTGGAACGATATACGGAAATCAAACAGGAAATCAAAGAGAAAAACACAGAGCGAAAGCAGCTCCGTGCAGAACAGGATTCTCTACCCTTTATTCATGTGATAAAGCATCAGAAATTGTCGGAGCAGGTTGCTACGCTGACTGAGGATTTGGAGGAATTGAAATCCGAAAAGTCCATGCTTCTGAACAGTATGGAATGTGCGGATGATGCAGCCTTCTCCAAATTCAAAAAGGAAGTCAAGAATCTTGATACACAGATGGACGCACTGGAACAGGCAGAAAATAAATTCACTGCCGAACTGGACAGAACACTGGAGAGATACAGGGATTTGGAAAAAACCGTTGCCGATGTGGATGCAGGCGAATTGACCGACACCAGAATGGAGCTTCGCACTGGCAAAGAGCAATCCGCAGCCAGTCAGCTTCAAAAAATCTACGGCGTTAAATATGATTATGATATGATGCGTCAGAGCAAGCTGGAAGTGAAGAAAATGCTTGGGGAAGTTACCAGAAAGCCTTCTATTACTCAAATGCTTCAGCGCAAAGAACCAGAATCACAGATGCAAAAACCTCCCAAAAGAAAGCAAAAAGATTACGAGCGATGATAACAAAATCCACCATTACCACTCCGATTTTGGAATGGTAGTGGTGGATTGCTGCTCTACAATATATCTGAGCCAGTGAAAAATATACTGTCCTTCCTGTGTACATATCGTACTACACAGTATTTTCAACAGAAAAAATACCATCGCTGCTACTTTGGAAGTATCTGCGATGGTATTCCTTTACTAAGGATGCAATAATTATATTTGACATTGTACTTGGACAGTTATCGAATTTCAAATTCTACTGCCAGATAATGAGTATGGATTTCATCTTCTATCGTTTCATATATTTTCTTTATGATGCGATATTTACCGTCTGACAAGTCGCCATACCACGTTTTCCAATTCGTAGAAAAAGCCGTAATTTCTCCCGCTGGAATCTGGTATAGAGTATCTGTCCACAATCCATCCGTCAGCTGATCCAGCCTGTGTCATTCACCGTTTTCCCACTTCTGAATATCATACCATTCCCAGGTTTTCAGTCCTTTTCCACTTTGATTTGAAATTTCAATATCGCCTTCCCGGGATTTATACTTTTCCATCATCATAGTCACGTTAGGCAAGGTATTCATCGCTATATGCCTTTTTTCCAGTAACTGTTTTCTGTTCTCCGGTATTGCCGTTGGTTACAGCAATGCTGGCAATCTTAGAAGCATCCACCATTGAAACTCCTGCCACTACTGATGTAGTTTCTCCCGACTCAGCTCCGTTTGATCCGTTAACATCTCCATCAGCAACAGGAAATTGAATATCCTGTCGCACTTCTTCAGTAGCAAAGATGCACCATTTACCATCCATGTAGATTTCAATGGTTCCTTCGGCAGCACCGTACTGATATGCGTATCCCTCGCCAAAATTCGATTGATCATTTACGGTAGGCTTGGTGTTCCCGTGAACAGAGGATGTGATCTTGCCATTCATCACATCGTGGTGAGCATCTGTATTTTCAAATCCTGTGTACAGATAGAGTGTGTCATTCACCATAACCATCGGAATCACAGCACCACTATCTGCTGAGTGAGAAGTATGTTCCGAATTTTCATTGCCCAAGTTGGTACTATCAAATGAAGCACGAATCACGATTGCATAATCTACATTTTCCAATCTTTCAGGTTCATTGACAAGCACTTCGGGACTAAATACCCTCACTCCATTTCCCACATCAAATACCATAGCTGCCAAAATTTTTTCCGCCTCGGATTGGATTAGAATAGGTTTATTCAACTCATAACCGTTGCAGCTCCATCCGAGGATGGAATAATTCTCAGGGAATGCAAAATATGTGATGAAGGAACCACCATGTTCGTTGGTATCGACTTGAATATCAACACCTACTGAATGACCGTTTTCACGACGAACATCCAATAAGATGTTTATCTCATCGACTTCACTCGTTAATACGGCAGGCGTAGATTTTGTGCAAGTGCCATTACTCCACTGCTCGGCATAAACAGTGCCGCTCATTACACTTTGACCAAAGGTAGTATCATAGGTAAAAGTATTACCATTTCCGGGTGTAGACTGTTCAACAAGTGTTATAGAATCACCAATCGTTTTGGGATTTGTCAGGAAACAAACCGCCGTAACGATAGCAGCAATTATTGCTACGACAACAATCCAGAACGCAGGCTTTTTATAATTCAACACACGCTTCACCCTTTCTTTTACGCCAACCTCGCCAAAGGCAAGCGGGCAAACCAAAATCGTTCTTCTATTTACGCTACAAGAGAGTAATGTTTCGGAATAGGAAATAGACTCGCTCTGATTTAATTCTCGAATGACTTTCTCGTCGCAAGCCAACTCAATATCTCTGCAAAGTAAAATATACGCAATCCATACAAGCGGATTGAACCAATGGATTGCTAAAACCAGATACCCCAGCGGCTTCCACCAGTGGTCACAGCGTTTTAAATGAGCGTTCTCATGGGCGATGATATGGGGAAGCTGCACTTCATCCGTTCCGGACGGAATGTAGATTTTTGGCTTAAAGCAGCCTAGGATAAATGGTGTTTGGATATCATCGCAAATCCAAATGTTGTCCCGCACATTTAACGATGGACGAACCTTGTTGTGGATTTTTCGGTAGCTCACAAGAGCAAATACAGCAAAAGTGAAAATGCCAACTATCCATGCAACACTGAGAATCGTTGTTATGTTAGCTCCGTTGTTTGCAGGAACCGTCACACCTTCAAAGTAGCGGTCGCCAAGGTAATCATTGATTTGTGTATCACGATATTGAAACCTGTATTCACATCAAAGGATGGTCCGGAAACGACCTCATTCGGAAAAACCTCTGCGCTTGGCACCATGCTCAAATTGCTTTCGATGGTAATCGGGCATAAGAGTCGAATTGCAACAGCACCCCAAAGCAGAACATTGATCCACTTAGGTGCCTCTCTCAAAACTACACGCAAAAGTACGACCGCAAGGATCAGCCAAGATGCGGCGATACTCATATTTACAATTTTCAAAAAGAGTGAACTCATAGATTACTCCTTTCCGGCGGCTGCATCAATCATGTGTCGAATCTCCGCAGCTTCCTGTTGAGAAATACCCTTCCTTTGTGTAAAAGCCGCAATGAAAGCAGGGAGGGAGCCTTCAAAGGTTTCATCTACAAACTGCTCGCTCTGAACAGCATAGAACTCGTTCTTGGTCAGCACAGAGGAAACAGTTCCTCCGTTGTTTTGGAAAATCCCACGCTCACAGAGTTTGCGTAACACGGTATAAGTGGTAGAACGGTTCCAATTCAGTTCCTTCTCACAGAGCTTTACCAAATCTCTGGAGTGCAAAGGCTCATTCGCCCAAATAATATCAGCGAAGTGGGATTCCACTACGCCCATTTTAATCTCAGCCATAAAGATTTCTCCTTCCAGTTGATAGTCAATAAACTAATTATAGTTTACTCTCAATAAACTGGAATGTCAATAGGAAACAGTCATGTTCATAATAGTTTCACAAGTATTTGGGTTTCTGCATTTTCTAACTTTCCGACAAGCTGGTGGGATGTCAAAACAACTTCTGTCCAACTCGGATTCAAGGGAAAAGAGAGAACTTGTACCCATGATGTGTACAAGCTCTCTCCCTTGGCGTTAGCAATATATTAGTTCATTCAAAACAATTTCCTCCGCAGCATTGCGGATGTTATTGCAGGCACCTACCCAGATCATCTGATCAAGAGCTTTTAATTCCTCGTTTACACCATGCTGCTCCTGCATTTGTCGAGTCAGCAGCTCCATCCGTTGACGAGCCGTATCATCAATGTCGTTCAAGTGTGATACCAGCTTTCCGTCGAACAAAAGCTCCGTATACAACCCCGGGCGATGCTCTTTTATGTAATTCATTCGCATACGACCATACTTACCGTAATGTGGTTCTTCTTCAACCGGAAGCTCCAGGTTCGGATAATACATTCCGTCCTCGCCTAAAGTGTAGGTGCCGCCTAATTCTTCAAAAATCGATTTCATAGAAAACCCTCCTGTCATGTTTACTTGGTGCTTACTTTATGTTATAATAGCACATGATACATCACATAGCAAGAGAAGGAGGAAAAGCAGATGCGACAAAATGAAGATGTTATCGCCCTCTATTCCCGTAAATCAAAATTTACAGGGAAAGGCGAGAGTATTGGCAATCAGGTTGAACTTGGCAAAGAGTATGTTCGTGTGCATTTTGGTGATGCCGCTGTAGATAAAATCGTAGTATATGAAGATGAGGGATTTTCCGGAGGGAATCTGAACCGTCCGGCATTCAAACGAATGATGGATGCAGCAAAAAAGCGACAGTTTAAGGCAATCATTGTCTATCGTCTTGACCGTATCAGCCGTAATGTCAGCGACTTCTCTGGATTGATTGAAGAACTTGCCCGTTTGGATATTTCTTTTATTTCCATCAAGGAGCAGTTTGACACCAGCACCCCGATGGGACGAGCCATGATGTATATTGCATCTGTTTTTTCTCAGTTGGAGCGTGAAACCATTGCCGAGCGTATCCGTGACAATATGCATGAGCTGGCAAAGACCGGACGCTGGTTAGGTGGTACAACCCCTACCGGCTTTGAATCCGAAGCTATAAAAAGCATTACAGTGGACGGAAAGACAAAGAAAGCCTGCAAGTTGAAACTTGTTCCGGAAGAAGCAGATATAGTCAAAACGATTTTTGATTTGTATGTGGAAACGGATTCTTTGACTTTGACAGAAGCGGCGTTGATTAAGCAAGGGTTCAAGACAAAGAACGGAAAATATTTTACCCGTTTCTCGGTCAAAGCGATTTTGCAGAATCCGGTCTACATGGTCGCTGACCAAGAGGCGTATGATTTCTTTATAAAGAATGATACAGACCTGTTCTCCGAGCATGATGCCTTTGACGGTGTTCACGGCATGATGGCATATAATCGTACCGATCAGGAAAAAGGCAGAGCGAGTATCTCGTTACCGCCGAGTGAATGGATTGTGTCCGTTGGCAAACATCCCGGACTAATTCCCGGCAAGGTGTGGGTGCAGGTTCAAGAGTCATTGGAACGCAACAAGTCCAAGTCTTTCAGAAAACCACGCAGTAACGAAGCGTTGCTGACCGGTCTGCTGTTCTGCAGCTGCGGTGAGCGTATGTATCCGAAGATGAGCAAGCGAAAAACTGCTGACGGCAAGGTGATTTACACCTATGTGTGCAAAATGAAAGAGCGCAGCCAGCGTACCGTGTGCAACAGCAAAAACGCAAACGGCAATACACTGGATATGGCAATCATCGAACAGGTAAAAATGCTTGCAGATGATAAGGAGACTTTTGTCAGTCAGTTGGAGCAGAGCCGAAAATTCTATACCGGCAATCGCATGGACTACGAACAGCGGATTTCCGATATGAGAAAAGAGAAGGCAGAAACAGAGAAGAAAATCAATTCACTGGTGGATTCTCTCGTGGAAATGGGTGACAGCCCTGCCAAGGCTCATGTAACAAAGCGAATTGAGCAACTGAACGAAGAATACCAGTCCCTTGAAAAACGTATTCAGGAGCTGGAAGGACTGACTACGCAGCACGCTCTCAGTGATGTTGAATTTGACTTGATGCGCCAGCTGCTGACTGTCTTTAAGGACGGCATTGATGAAATGACCATAGAACAGAAACGAGCAGCCATCCGCACCATCGTGCGTAAGGTTATCTGGGACGGAGTCAATGCCCATGTGGTTCTGTTCGGTGTGCAGGACGATGAAATCGAATACCCGGAAATCGCTTCTGCTGCTTCTGATAATACAGACGATGAGGACGATAATGATGAATTGGTGGCATTTTCCGATGTAGATTACGAAGATGATGATACGGAGGATGACCGCCTGGGAAAAACTAATCCCCTCAGTGCATCAAAAACGCATTGGGGGGAGGATAGCAAATGAAATCTTAATGATGTTCCGGTCCGGAAAAAAGTTTTCCAGGGAAGTCTCCATCTACGATCCCATCGGCGCGGATAAGGATGGGGAGACTGTGAGTCTCCTGGATGTGCTGGAGGCTGGGGATCGGGAAGTTCTTGAGACTGTGATTATCAAGCAGGATGTGAGGTGTCTTTATGAAGCTTACAGGGAGAATCTCACGGAGATGGAGCAGACCGTGATCCGCATGAGATATGGACTGTTCGGGACAAAGGAACACACGCAGCGGGAGATCGCGGAAAAGCTCGGGATCTCCCGGTCCTATGTGTCGAGAATCGAGAAACGAGCGGTGGGGCATATGCGGGAGGCGTTTTATGAGCCTGCTGGGAACACCCTGTGATACATTTTGTAGAAAGTTTCTGCGGGAAGGGAGTTTAAGAATGATTCGGACGGAACGAGAAGTCCCCGGTTCGTCCGGCTTCCTTCCAGGAACGAGAGGTCCGGCAGCGGATCGGCAGGAGCGCAGCTGTAAAGGCATCCATTCGTCGTGTAAAAGTGGCTGAATCTCGGACCGCGCAGCTTTTCTATAACGGCGAAAAGGGCATCTTTCGGGACCGAGGTGCCCGCACAGATATAGGAGGGGATTGCCGGAGCACCTTCCAGAGGCCAATAGGCCTTATTTTTTTTGCCGTCAGCCCGGAGCGCATAAACGGACGGAACCAGGGCGAGAGGTGATGCACCGATGGAAACCTGATGAAAGGCCTGAATCGGCATGTCGAAAACATTTGATGCAGTAAGAAAATGTTTTGCTGTTTCCATACCGAAGGATTCCCATGTGAGCTTCGCGACAGTCTTTACGGCAGAGTTGTTGATGCCGCCATAGGAGAGGGGAAAGGATGATTCAACGAGCCGGTTAAGAGAAATACTTTGCTCACTGTCTGCATCGGTTCCTGTGAAAAAATTAGCGTTAATGCTACTGGCATCCATGCTGGTCTGGCGTAGAAGCTCCACGTCGGAGTAAAACATGAGAGGAATCGCAAGATAGGGAAGGAGAGCGGAAGCTTTTTTGAGTCCGCCAAGCTCCGGAATATCTTTTACCGGGAAGAATTCTTTTAATGGAAGAAGTCCATGCTCTCTAAAACGGTTCCAGATCCGCTCATCCTCAAATACTTCCAGGTCCGTGGAGACCACGAGATCTGGAAGGACGGAATCTTCCTCCCTCAGATAGTCGGACATATGGCGGCCATATCCGAGACCGAAGCAGGTGATATCAAGGTCGATGTTGTCCTTTCTGAGTTCCTCCCGGATCTCATTTAAAAATTGCAGCTCCTGCCGGTGCAGGACGCAGATATTGTTCCAGTAAAGTCTGATGGTTGTCATAAAAGTTCTTCTCCTTGTCGAAGTAATTCCTGAAGATGTTTCTGACGCTCGTAGGCAGCATCCAGCTCTGCATAAAGCGTTTTTTCCGCCTCTGTCCGCTTTCTGATCCGGCAGACCTCCCCACCTTTCATTGCGAGGCGTGTGGATGCCATCAGGGCAGTGTGGGGATCATGAGTGACGATGAGGACAAGCTTGCTCTGGTCGGTGAGGAGCCGCAGCGCCGCCTTTTTATCAATACCTGCGTTTTCGATCTCATCAATGAGGACGATGGGGCTGTCACAGATACAGGCGAGGTCAGCGATCATCAGGGCTCTGGTCTGTCCGCCGCTTAAAAGGTTTAGGCTTTCCTCTGGCAGTACTGGCTCCGGTGTGATCTGGTTTGCTATAGCTAACACATCGTCGGGGGAGATTTCCGGATGGTTCCGGCACTGGCAGTGGAGCTTTAAAAACTCCCGGACACTGAGATCCAGGACGAAGCGCATGTTCTGGGAGAGGTGGGCGATGAGCTCCTTTGAAAGACCGGAGCGATCCGTCAGGGCAACAGGGGCATTGTTTATGAGGATTCCGCGCCTGCTGATGCCGTCGCCGTTTACGAGTTGCTCTATGTCCTTTATGAGGCGGCTCTTTCCAGACCCTGTGTTTCCTGCAATGGCGCAGAGCTCGCCGGGATGGAGCGTGAACTGGGCGAAATGTTCCGGCTCCCCGGCTTTGCTGTTTCCAGGGAGAATGGTCAAAGATTCAAATTTCATCTGCGAAAACCTCCTTGAAAGATCTTGCCGACGACACCCTGCTGGTAGGCGGATCCCACCCGCTGTTCGCCGACACAGTAGGAGCAGACCCCGGCGGGCATGGTGTGGCGGAGGCGGTCTTCTTTGAGAGAATTGATTGCCGGGCGCTCTAAGAGCCAGCTGCTTAAAAATTCTGTCCCATACCCGGCGAGACCGTCCGCCGGAAAAACCTGTGCGTCTGGATTTAACTTCTTTAACTGCCACTCGATGATCTCGAGCTCTGCCTGTGAGACCATATCGATCTTTGTGAGGATAATGAAATCAGCACCAGAGACCATGGGACCTAAGCGCTCCGGCGAGTGGCTGCTGGCGGTGCAGTCTAAGACACATCCGGCGGTGCAGAGCTCCGTTGCCGGGGAGCATCGGTGGCAGAGCCCGGCAGTCTCGATGAGGAGACAGTCCCGCCCGAGATTGTCGCACCAGTCCCAGAGTTCCGGGAGGTTTGAGATGAGAAAGTGGTCCGGGCAGATATCGTGGCTGAGTCCTGTCACCGTGGGGATCTTAAGGTTCTTATAGACCGTCTCATCGTTGGAGGACAGGCAGTCGATCTTGCAGATGGCTGTCTTCATGCCTCCATTTTCCAAGAGGGGGATCAGGTACCGCAGGATGGAGGTTTTTCCCACTGCAGACGATCCGGAAAATAAAAATACATGCTTTGGCATTATAACTCCTTTGTCTGTCCTGGCCGGACAACATGTTTCACAATGTGTAAAAAGCATAGCAGAGGGTGGTGATTTTCGTCAGTATCAGATGAGACTGTCGACGGTATATTTTGGGACTTGTAAAAGAAAGACGGCTGTGATATCATTCGAGTTAGATATAGCTAACCGATGGCGGACCATAGGAGATATACATAATGAGAGAAGAAGAGATAAAGGCGGCTGTCGAGGCGTCCCCTCTGCTTGGCGGCTGCAATCTACCGGTTTCCGGTATGCAGGTAAAATACTGTCATAAAGGCCAGATCGTGAGCGACAGACAGAAGAATGAGGAGATATTAGGCCTGATTATGGAGGGCAGCATGGACGTTTACAGCATCGCCCTTGATGGGAGAGAGATCCTGCTGTCCCAACTGGAAAAAGGGGATTGTTTTGGGGTGGTGAATCTCTTAACGAACACGGAATTTCCGACGGTACTCCGGTGTCGGACGGATACCACATTGGCGACGATGCCGAAAAGCCAGCTTCTGGCGGTCATGGAGAAAAACAGTGAACTGGCACTCCGGTATGCCGGATTCTGCAATCGGAAAATGCAGTTTCTGATCCGGAGGATCGAGTTCCTGACCATGCAGTCCGGAAAGAAGAAGCTAGTGCAGTACCTGTTGGAGGAACCGGATAAGGGCAGGGCGTTTGGAAAGAACGTTTCCAGAGATGAACTGGCATCGATCCTCGGAATCAGCCGCGCTTCCCTTTTCAGGGAACTTGCAAGTCTGACAAAACAGGGACTCATCGCCCTGCGGGACGGAGAGATCTGTCTGTTGAGGCCGGATGAACTGGAAGAGATCTTATACGCGTAAAGGGACGGCTGTGGTCAGAAGACAGGAAGGCGGTTTGTAAATCCGGAGACGGAACAGATTGCGGAAGAAAAATCGAAATAATATGAATGTTCCCGTGTATGGGAAATAACAGATAAGAAGCAGAGGTTTTGCGAATGCACGAATCCGTGTGCATGAAACCTCTGCTTTTTGTGCAGCAGGAAATTATGATAAAAGAAAGGTAACTATTCAGTACCTTCATAGTTACACGCAAAAATCCATTCCAGATCAGCTT
>ERZ834433.430-NODE-430-length-50121-cov-5.827128_pt1 | contig 50121 bp, 48 predicted proteins | sample MGYA00519948_ERZ834433 | MGnify/ENA primary metagenome ERZ834433 (study PRJEB31850, sample SAMEA3708752) | human gut metagenome | biome: human gut; feature: human-associated habitat; material: faeces | place: China | collected 2014 ...
GCCGCCGGAGCGGTGCTTAAGCCGCAAGGCGGGAATTGTGCGGTGTTGCCTTTATAATTATTGTAAATTATACCACCGATAAGTCGCCTGCGTCAATTTATGGGGGAATTTAACAGAGGAAATAAAGCTGCTCCTGCACATCTGTTGTAACAGATGTGCAGGAGCAGCTTACTTATTGATTTGTTCTTTTTATTGCAGGATAAGGTTTTTCTTCATTCGTCAATCCCAACAGATAGTCCGTGCTTGTATGATAATACTGTGCCAAAAAGACAAGATGGCGAAGTGGTATTTCTCTTTTTCCTGTCTCGTACGTGCTATAGACCCGCTGGTCAATTTTCAGTAGTGCTGCAACTTCTTTTTGCTTTAAGTCATGGTCTTGTCTCAAATCACGCAAACGGCTTAAATAGTACATATAGTACTCTCCATCATAATGATTTATCAGGACTATACCACACTATCATTTAATAGTACTTGACATACTATCAAATGATGGTAAAATAATAATAGAATTTACTCATCACTGCAAAGGAGGTGTGGATAAACACTTATCTCATGCTCTATAAAAACATAATAAGCTCATGAAAAAGGATTGGTGATTTACATGGCAATGATAACTTGCCGCGAATGTGGTAAACAAATTAGTGACACAGCTGACATCTGCCCGCACTGCGGCGCAAAGGTAAACCAGATAACGGTAAAAAGCAGTGCTTCCAGCAAGCATTTGATTATTTATGCCACCCTTATCATTTTAGGTGCATTTGTTTTCTTTGTCGGTCTTGGCATCTTCTTTGATGATATAAACACATACTACCCGCACTATAACTATAGGTCGCCCCTCACTTCACATGAATCACAGGTTATCTCAACTATCGTTGTTGGCTTTGCTTTATGTATGCTTGGCACATATAAAACATTCAAAAGTATGTCCTTTCCCAAGATCGGAAACGGCTCTCACCTTTCTACATCCACTGTTATTCCAATGAATCATGACAATCCGTGCTGTCCTTTATGCGGTGCTAGAAATAATCTCGGTTCAAAATTTTGTAGCAAATGCGGAGCACCGATGCAAAATCCAGCATCTAGATATCCATTTAGTGATAAATAAGTGAATTTCGGGTGATGATATGAGCGATTCTAAAAAGTACTTTTTCCCTTTGGCTGTTGTTTGCATTTTAGTCGTCATTTTTCTTGTCCGTTGTGGGAAAGGAAGTAATGCAAACAATATCTCATTTACAACTGAACAGCAGGAAGAAATTAAAACGATTGTTGATCATGTAAGTTCATGGAGCAAAGATCTTCCCATATCTCCTGCGCGTAAACCCAACAAAATAGCGATAACGCAGTGTAACGGAAAAACCTATTTTACCGTTGGCTATCTTTTTAGTACACAAAGCGAACCGATTGGCCGTCTTTCGGGCAGCTACAGCGTAACTTTACGCGTATATACGCTTGATCCTAGTTTCCGTGAATGCGATAAAAGCGAGTTTGATAAAAACACATTTGCCGTCCTTTTGGTTAACGAATCCCGTAGTATTGATTTTTCTTCTTCCCAAAGCAGCAAGGATAACGTTCAGCAGAAAGTAGAAGATGCTTATCGCGCTTACCTGAACAACAAGTCCTAGTTTTCCTCTGACAAACCGAAACACGCCGTTCTCTATATGATGATATTCTTGGTCCCCAATTATCCTTTCCAGCAGAGCTGAGAGTTCTATTTTCGCTTAAACATATAAAAGAAGCCCCGACTTTTCATTGGAAAAGTCGGGGCTTGCTTCTTAGGTCTTGGGAACAGATAGCGTATCCGTGGAAAATCGCCCGTTCTGAAAGTCCAAAATCTGTAGCCAACTTTTCAGTCGCCTTCCACAAGGACAGTTGAAACAATTTTGACATAGTGGTTTGCAGCCGATGATGTTGTTGTCAAGGCTTAATGTAGTTTTGCAAGAAGTCGAAAACTTTCAAAAGTGCGAATCAACCGCTTTCTTAAAGCAATCCCTACACCCTATATAATAAAATTTGCAAAACCATCTTGACGCGCTCTGCAATCCATGACAGCATTTCGGTTCCATATTGTAGAACACAAGGTCGATATAGTAATCTTCGATACCGGCGCTCCTGCCTGCGGCGACCTGCCGGAATGTAAAATCTGTGAATGGTATCACCTCATTACTTCCGTGCAGAAATGCACAACTACATAAACAAAAAAGCAGAGAGTCATCCGTAATAGGATAACTCTCTGCTATTTTTGTAAAGCCTTTTCTGCAAGTTTGGTGTCAATGTGGTGTCAAATCAGCCAAGCCAGGTTTATAAAAGGCGTGGAATCAATGCTTTTTAGTCGATGGGCTTCATCGTGGGGATTCTGATCCTATGTGCCCTACAAGGCTTCGTGATGCTTTGACATCACTTGCTTGCTAATCAAACATCCCTCAAACTACGCTTTTATTTCCCTTCGTTTGTTGTCAATTTGCTGTCATTCAATGATTTTGCTGTCATTTTGAGCGCCCCATCAGAGCGCTTCTTCAACGATTAAAAAATGTCCAGTTTTGCAGCCAGTCTTTCAAAAGATTCCTGCTTTTTCTGCTCAGTCGCTTCAGCGTAGACATCCATAGTCGTTTGGATGTCCTTGTGCCCCATGACCGATTGGATGACTTTCAGGTTTGTTTCGTTTTCGCAAAGCCTTGTGCAAAAAGTGTGCCGCAAGTGATGCGCCGAGAAATCAGGTAGCAAAACAGCTTCACGGTGTTGCTTCTTTGCAGCGACTTCCTCAGTTGCATTATAATCTGCAATGATCCTTTTGATGGCGCGATTGACAGATTGCGGATTCGGAACATTACCAAAGCGGTTGCAGAAGATGAAGCCTGTCATACCGTCGATTTTTCAACATCACACTGACCGGATTCTTCCTGTTCTTCTTTCAGCATCTCGAAAGCATCTTTCACCGTATCAAGCATTGGAAACGTCCGAATACCTGCATTAGTCTTAGGCTTTGAAATATGCAGAATTCGTTTGAAATGAAAGTGCAGGGAATTGACCGAACACTGGCGGACAAGGTTTTTGCAGTTTGCGATTATTACTTGCAGGGAAAAGTTGCAAAGCATTCTCGCCACCTCTATGATATTTATAAGTTACTGCCGCTTGTTCCACAGGATGAGAATTTTAAAGAATTGGTAAAAGAGGTACGAGCAGTTCGCGAACAATCGGTCATTTGCCCATCTGCATTGCCGGAAGCCAATGTTCCAGAATTACTTGAAAAAATCATAAAGGAAAAAGCATATAAGCAGGACTATGATAGCCTGACAACGCAGCTATTGGAAGAAAACGTACCATATGATACAGTGATAGCCGCATTGAAGCGAATTGCAGATAGCAGCCTGTTTGAGAATAACTGAAAATTAAGAAACCAGCCACAGGACTTTCCCTGAAGCCCCGTGGCTGACCCTTTCATTTGTATCACAGATACTCTATTACCCAAAAATAAAAAAGTTCGGTTTTTGGGTAATAGCATTTTCCCACTGTATACCAAATGAGAGCGTTTTCATCTGCAACCCGCAGCGAAGAATGCAAGTATAGCCAACTAAGATTTTGCACACGCGTGTGCAAAAATTCTGTATCCGGGAACAACATTTCCCCTAAGGCCTCTACGCGCAGCGTAAAAGCAATCTGCAATGATTACGTTGGAGAGGACAACAGCTTCATAACCAGTCCACGCATCGTTTCCTCTTCCGATATGGTGGTGTCCCTTCTCGCCCGTTTCATTGAAATGTTGCTAGATTTATCTGCAAACTTTTCAATGAGTCTGTTGTTTTTACTCTTGCGTTGGAGTATAACGTTCAGTTCTTGACAAGAAACCTATAAATTTGCTACTATAACAACAACATCTCCCCCAAGCCTCTACGCACAGCGTATGCACACTTGGGGGAGTTTTGTTTGTTAATATCAGAGAGGCTGTGAAGTGAGAATTTTACGGAATACGGAACGATTCCAAATACCGTTCAAAAATCTCACAGTTGACCAAGGTTACCTTGTCAATTTTGTAAACCGCCTTAGCTTCTTTAGCGAGCGCTGTGAATTTTGTCAAAACCATGCTGTACTTTTCAGCACCCTCTTGGTAGCGAACGAATTTCTTGGCGTTCTGCTTTGTTTTATCAACGTCTTTACGCGAATAAGCCATAATAAAACTCTTTTCGTTTTAGCTTGCCCTGTTTTCTGTTCTGGGATCGTAATCTTGAAGTTTTATCTTTTTTGTGCATCAGCCTCACAATCTTTATAATATGGACATGTCACGCAGCAACCTCTGCAACACTTATATGGGTCATTTGATACCCAACGCCGAAATCGGGCAACAAACTCGTATAAAGCTGTTATTCGCTGCATTGACCGCACATCTTTTCTTTCTCTGCAATCTTCACCTTGCAGACCACCGCATTGTCCAGTACATAGACAACTTTGGCCGTGGCGCTGTCTCCGATTTTGTCATACAACCGCCCGGCGCTGATGCAGTCGCCCAGCACCGTGTGCGGGCTGTTCGCCACATAACCTGCGCAACCAAGCCCCGGTAACTCTGCCTTGATTGCTTCGCTGTCATATTCATTGTCAGGCTCTTTGACCAGCTTGACCTTTTGCCCGACCTCAAAAGGCTTGCTGCCAAAATGGAACTTCAATCCGGTGATCGTGATAAATGCTTTCATAGGGAACCTCCTGTCATTTGCATAAACTGTTGTGTTACCAATCCAACTCGTCCATAGCGTCATCTACGCCTGCTGCGTAGTCCGGGTCGCTGTCGTAGCGATCCTCATCGTAGTCGTCATCATCATAGATGGCATCGTAGCCATCGTCATAGGAATCATACGTCTTGTAGGATTTTTTGTTGCTTGTGTAAGAACTGCTGTACGAAGATTTGGAGCTGTAAGAAGCGTTGCTCTTGGTGGAAGATTTGGAAGGGCGATGTACCCAGCAGTAAGCTGAGTCCTTATCCGCTTCTCTCGTGCAGCCGTCCTTGATGCAGGTGTATTTATGCTTTGTGCTGGAGCTGCCGGACGGTCTGGAGCCGCTGCCGGAGACGCTGGAATTGCTCTTAGTAGGTTTATGTACCCAGCAATAGGCAGAGCCCTTAGCCGCCTCTCTGGTGCAGCCACTCTTGATACAGGTATACTTGGCAGCGAATGCGCCGGTGCACAGGACGCAGGCGGTCAACGTAACGAGCACTGCGCAAAGAATTCTTTTCCAAATAGTCTTTTTCATGGTAAAGTCCTTTCTGTCGTGTGTTGCATTTTATCTGTGGCACTTACTGTCAGAAGTCGTCACTGCCAAAATCATCCGAACCAAAGTCGTCTGAACTAAAATCATCAGGATCAAGGTCGTCCGAATCGAAGTTGTCCTCATCGTTATCGCACTCATCCATGAGCGCCTTACGGTTTTCCTCTTCTTCCCGGATACGATCCATTGCCAGAGAATAGTGAACATATCCGTCAATGCCCTTACCGTAGACCCCGAAATCCATATCCTTCAGCATAGTAGTTACCTCTTTTCTACTTGGGAAGGGAACCGTTCCCTTCGATACTTCTATTATAAATCATGACTTGTCCTATAATTCGGACTTTGAACACATGACGCGAAATTATACAATTCTCTGCTTTGATACAAACAAGCGCTCTCTGTAAATTCACCTTAGATGATTGCAGAGAGCGCTTGTTAGATTTACTATTACTGCTTGCCGGGCTGGGCGGCTTTGCGGCTTTCCTTGCGCTGCTAGATGGTAGCTATGCACAGGCAGCGGCTTCGGCGATTGTGGCACTGTTACTGTGCCCATTTGCAGTACCGATGCTGTTATCCTTGGCAGGAAGTGCCTTGATTGTCGCTGCATCGGCAATATTTGCTTGGCTGTTCTGAAAACAGAATATGACGATGAACCGCTGTCGGCTGCGCAGCGGTTTTTCTTTTTTTCAGATAGCATTCAAAAAGTCATAAAGTCGGGATACCTTAATTTATTTTTACCTGTCTTGTCCCTTCGGAACGAACCAACAAGAATTTCTTGTGAGTTGCCTCATAGTCCAGCTCACAGTTTTTGTATATTCCATCGATACGCGAAATAATTTTAGCTATTATGATAAAAGCGAACCTGCTTGCGTTGTAAGCAGGTTCGCTTTTTCAAATAACTATTTCGAAAAATCAGCCGGGCTATCAAACTGTAATTTATCAGAATCACTTTGATTGGGCAAAACGGTACGCCTGTTCCATCCAGTCGAATAATTCTTTGTCCAAATCCGACGGTTTGGTGATGACAAAATGCGTTGTCCACCGTCCCGGATGCGGTTCGGTTTTTGCCGCCACCCGGTCGGACTCCAGCGGGGCGGGCAGTCCCAATGTAAGTACAAAATAATCCTTGGACAGATCCACCTTCTTTTTGACCTTTAGGAAAGATACGCAGGCATAAAGATGCCGATTGTAATATGAGATTTGGGCTTTTTGCACCTTGATTCGGCTTTCGGGAAAGCGGGTAAACAGCTCTTTCTGAAAATGCTCATACAAAGGATAGACGGTTTGGTGCTGATCAAAGAAAAGCAAGGTGTCTTGCATTATAGTATCCATTATGCTCGCTCTCCCACACAAATTTCGATTTGCAAAACCGGGAGCCATCTTAATCAAACAATGTTCTCAGCCATGCCCAAAGCCTCAAAATGATAACGCGGTTTGCCCACGCTTCTTTTGCCATACTCGATAGCCTCTTTCGGGCAATAGCAAATACAGGCCATGCAATGCGTACAATTTGACCCCCAGACAGGTTTATCCTTATCCAGACAGATGTTATTCAATGGGCACAGCTGCACACATTTTCCACAGCCGATACAGGCATCACTTACCGTAAAAGCGTCCGCCTTGACGATTCCCTTGTAGAAAATGGGATTTACCGCGCTGCTCATAAAGCGGTCATACAAATTATTTCGCGGTGCGGGAAATTCCATCCCATTACGGATACAGTCAATGATGCTTCGGATAGCGGGCTTTGCGTTCTCGACAATCGCTTTTGCTTCCTGCTTGTCCGGTACCGAGAACAAAGCAATATAATTTTCCGGCATAACGATTTGGGCCGTGCCCATGTAGGTAAGGGCTTTCTGTGCGGCAAGCTCCTGGTTGTACTTTGCTGCATTGCCGATCTCGCTGCCGCAATCCATCACGAACCAGATGCGTTTAGCGCTGACTAAATCCACTTTTTCAAGCCAGTCGGAAACAATATGCGGAATACGCCAAGCATAGGTGGGCGTGACCAATATTACATTTTCCTCTGTCTGAACAGACGAGGTGTCTTCCGCCTTGATGCGCTCATTAAGATTGAGGCAATCTGTTTCAAGCGCGGACGCGATACATTTTGCAATAAATTTGCTGTTGCCGGTGCCGGAATAATACAGAACCATGTTCAATCTGCCTCCACATCTCCGCACAAACGGTCTGTCACAAGGGCCTTGCAGCGCTCCCGGTGGGCAACATGCAGCGGATGATTTTGGAATGCTTGTAAGGCATCTGCATCCCGCAGCTCGGAATAGAATACGAGATCGTACTCCCCGCCGGCAGTGTTTGTATTGATTTCTGCGCAGCGGAGGCCTTCAATATGACCGACCATTGTCGCAACGGATTTTTGCAGGAACGCCAGTGCTTCCGCTTCTTTGTGTTCCGCTTTAACCGTGTCAGTGTATTTCCAGAATAAAATGTGACGGATCATAGCAATTTCACTCCACAAATTTAGCCATGTACTTCAGATTTCGAACAAAATGTTCCTTGTTCTTTGGAAAACAATCACGAATATCCGTGGTTGGGCTGTCTGCAAACTTGTCTCCTCTACCAGCACTTTCCTAAATCTGACGCAATGTAAGAGTCCACATACGCACCATCTTCCAAAGAAGCCATATATAAATTTCCATGAATTCCAATGATCATTCCCTCTTGACCACGATACCGAACCCGGACGTGATCGCCGACGCTAAATTGCAAGCCCGACATTTTACCAGAATCTTTATCCGTAAGCGCACCGAAAAATAATGCACTTAAAAGACCGGGGCGCTTATGTTTGCGTTGTGGTGTAATTTCCTCTGATTCTTCATCACACACTCTCTGCAAACGAATCCCCTGATTTTGAGCAATTTCAAGTACCTTTCGGCGAACATTGTCATTACCAGTTTCAAAGTAAATATCATCCAACTGCGTTTGCGAAAAAGTACACGAAGAAGTTTTCAGAATCATATACAGCCCTTCATCGGCTTCGCATTGGGAAAGTTCCAGAATTTGCTCAGCAGTGAATTGGATACCGGCACTGGCAGCTCGTTTCATTAAGCGCCCGGCTGCTTTTTCATCCAAAATATCCCGCGCAACATCTACAATTTCTGCCGGGTTCACATCCGCATTCAGCATTGCATAGGGCAGCCTTTTGATTTGGGTAAAAGTAGCCCCGCCGTAAAATTCACTGTAATATTCTTCCCATGTCATAATTTGCCCGCTTTCTGCGCTTATTCAACCCCCAGCGCCTTAAACACTGCGTCCTCAGCATTCTGGTATGGAATCAGCTGGAAGGCCGTCATCAGGTCTGCCGGCACCGTGGCGAAGTCCACCATAGACACAGCCGGCAGCAGCACTTTCTTCGCACCGCAGTCTGCACAAGCCTGCAAGGTGTTGGCCAGTTCATCTACTTTAATCAGCGTGCCTCCGATGGAAATATCGCCCAGCACAGCAAGACTGCTCAGCGTCGGGCGTCCGATGGCAATGGAGCACAGTGCGATCACCGTGGGCAATGCCAACTTTTCCGTCATGCCGATACCCTGCAGATCCTGATAGTTGACGATGTAATCCTTTGCCGTGGTGCTGATGTTGCCGCTGATATGCCGTGCATTGGCTTTCAGGAAGTTGAAGGCAGTGTTGGCGGCTTCCTTCGCCTTGCCATCACTGCCAAGGCCGGTCTTATCAAACTTGCCGCTGCCGGGCAGCATCTGACTTTCCAGACGGAACGCGCCGATCATGCCGGACTTGCCGCGAGAAATCGTGTATAACTGGCCCGGCGCACCCATACCTTCAGGAATCAGCGTATCGCCGCCCTGCTCCGGTACAGAAACATACTTTTCCTCAAAGGTTTCGTTATCAATGTAGGAGAAGTTCACATCATAGAACTCCATGCCGCCCAGCTTCTTCAACTGCTCCTTGACACGACGGCGCATCTCCAGCGAGAGACGCAGCACTTCTTCCAACTCGTCTTTGCTGAACTCGCCGTTGGGGTACATCAGCTTTAAGTAGCCATCCACCATGCGGCGCACGGCAATCGTATCACGCTGGTTCAGGTTCTTGCCCAGCTTGAAATACTTATCCAGCGCATCGCCATATTGCACCTTGCGCAGCTCGCGGATGAATTCCGCCATGTAGTCACTGATAAAGCCGTAGCTGTTGGTGAAATGCTCCGGACGGAATTTCGGGATTTCCCAGCCGGGCAAGTAGCAGTGAATACGGTCAAGGAATGCCGTGTCGGTGCCCATCTCCGGCGGGAACGGTTCAAACAGCGTGGAGGTTTTCAACACAACGTCCACGCTCTGGTTGATATTGCCCACAAATACCATGGAGGCTGAGGCCGCCTTCTCCTCCTTGCCGCGCGCAAAGGAGCCGGACGCCATGTAGTCCTTCATAATCTGCACGCCGTCTTTGTCCTTGAACTTAATACCGGCAACCTCGTCAAAGGCAACGCAGTCCCACAAGCCGACCAAACCCACGGTCTTGCGTCCCATGTTATAGAACAGGTTGGCAACGGTGGTCTGACCGCCGGAGACCAAGATACTGTTGGGCGAAATTTCCTTATAGATATGGGATTTACCGGTGCTGCGAGGGCCAAGCTCACACAGGTTGAAGTTATTCTCTATCAACGGAATCATACGGGTCAGCAGCAGCCACTGTTCACGATAGGTAAGCGATTCAGGCTCATAACCGGCAGAACGCAGCATCAGGCCCAGCCATTCTTCCTTGCTGAATGCCTTGCGTCCTTGCCTGATCTCATCCAGATCGACATGGGGCATCTGGATAGGTGTCACGCGGTTGATGCGGATCGGCGCAGACTTTTTATCTTCCTCGATAAATTCATAGCTCAGCTGCACAATGCACCAGATGCCGCCGCAGAGCAGGCGGTCATACTTCTGCGGGTATTCGTCCTCAATAGGAATATCCTTCACGCCCAAGTTCGAGAACTCGGCCAGATACACATCCTTGCGCATATCCAGATGCACCGTAACCATATCAATAATGGTATGGCTGCCGTTCATCTTCAGCAAGGAAAGAATCTTCTGTGCTTCATCCGGGCGTACAAAGTTGTCAGAAAGAATCTTCTTTACCGTTTCAACGCCGGTTTCAATAATAGCCGGGTCATCACTGCTGCAATACTGCCCCAGCAGGAATTCCAACACATAGACGGGCACATTCGCGCCCTCTTTGATTTTCTTTGTTAAATCCTTGCGGACGATGCGGCCTTGGAACACCGTTTTCAGCCGTTGCTCATAGCTCAGCCCCGCCATGCTGTCGCCGCCAAGATCATACATCGCACGCTGCACTTCATCGAACAGGGTTTCATAGGCATGCTGAATTTTTTTGAACTTCTCGTCTGCATCCGCATCACTGCTTACATCAGGGTGGTACTCCTTTGCCAAGCGCCGGTAAGCAGACTTGATCTCATCCGAGGAGGCCGTTTTGCTGACGCACAGCACCGCATACAGATCCGCATTATCGCTGAAATCCGGCTGCGGTTCCTTTTCTGCACCGGCAGCGTTATCCTGTGTGGGTTCGTCGTTGCCAATCTCGCGGCTGAATTCACTGTATTTATCATCCAAATCAGGCATTGTACTATCCTCCGTCAATTTTTCGGTGCTTCAGCAGGCATCAGGGTCTTTAAGTAGGGCAACAGCTTTTCGCGGTCATAGCCGCCGTTCGGGTATTTTTTCATAATCTCCGAAACAAAGCAATAAGCAAAACCCATAAACTCCTGAATCAAATTATCAAGCTCATCCTTGCAGTTGCCCTTGATGGACATAATCTGCGCAATCTGCCAGAACATCGGCGGCTGGTCCCTCTGTGGCGTCATCATCTGGCTGACCAGCTTCCATGCTTCACCATGGTTTGCCATATCCAGCACAAATTCTTTAGCGGTTGTTCCAAGCTCCAGGCGGTTTTCGGCAAAGACCATTTCAACTTCCAACAACTTATCTTTTGCAGGAATGTTCCCGTACATGATAATATCCGTAATCGTTTTCCCTATCAGCATGGATAATAACAGCTGCGGGTCATCAATTTCCCGCCCGCCATCGCTGCTGTTCAAAAGGTGATCCCAGATCACCTTCATTTTCTGGATGTGTTCCATAGAGCTTCCGCTGCCCCAAACATCCACCTTGGGCGGTGGGGCATGCATTGCGCGCTCAACCCCATCTGATGCCCGGCTCAAAAATCGCGTGCCGATGGTTTCTACACTGGATTGCAGCGGCCCGCAGAATGCAAAAGCCGCAATAAATCTTTGCAAGGGCGTGGTCAATTCATCGTATTTGCTTTGCGGAGTCCGGCATTTTTTCAGGCAGCGGCCCAGGCAAGTCCAGAATTCACCACACTCATCAACATCAACCCACCCCAGCGGGATCAGCTTCCTTACGTCTGCATCGGCACCGGTGGCCGCTTTAAAATCAGAAAACCACACACCGTCCGTGCCGCTGTTGATGATGTAATCCACCAAAATTTTCCGGTGGTCGTTCCAGGTATGGTCATTGCGGTAGATCTCCGCACAAACAGCCAACAACACCTGGGTTGCACCGTAATAAAGTTCTTTGGGGTAATGCACCCCATACGAACTTTCAGCAAATTTGCGCACACTCTTAATCCATTGTTCTGCGGCCTTTTGTGCTGCTTTATAGTTCTTTACCTCAAAATTTTGGATTTCCGCTTTTTTCTTTTTCTTTGCCTTAAAGTAATCGTGAACCAGGTGGTAGGTCATATAGTTCCACATGTTAAATCCACGGCTCATAATCGTTCCTTCCTTGCATCAGAAGCCAAATCCGAAGTCGTCCGCCATCGCAATGTCCATGACGACCTGACGGCGCAGCACCTCAACCGAATTTTTATCATCGTAGGCTACCAGATAATACGGCTTTTTGTTGTCGTATTTCTGGTTCTTGAAGCTGAACCGCAGGCGGAACATCCGCTCTGCCGCCGTCTCGCCGCGCTTGTCAGCCACCACGATATTCTCATTGGAGATGCGCTCGTTATCTTCTCCCACAAAGTACACGCGGAAGGTCGTCTCGCGCACAGTGTCGCTGATTGGCTCGTTCTGCATAAAGTCCAGCGCGGTGATCAGGTTCGTAATCTTCTTCAAAATGCTCACCAGCGTCAGCTGCACAGTCGTGGTCTCCATGCGGCCTTTCTCCATCCGCACGTCCAGCACAGGCACGATCATCTCCTGCGGGCTGGAGCCGCCGTGGACGTAGTTCTCGCCGCCGCCCGCCACCTTGAACACATTGGCCGCTGTCGGGTAGGACACCGTCAGCGTGTTCGTCTTGGTGTTCAGCACCGTGGCCATCGGCAGGCTGGCGACACCGGGCTGCGCAATGGGGTCAGCGTCCACAATAAAGCGGCGGTTCACAAACGCCGTCTTGGGGGCAGTGTTGGGAATTTTATCGCTCTCCGCCAGCGCGTGGCGCTTGTACAGGAAGCCGTGATCCGCCGTGACGATAAAGTGCAGCGTGTTCGCGCTGCCCGCAATGCGGCGGATCATGGCAGCGATCTCCTCCACAGCCTCGCGGCAGGCAGCAAAGACTTCGTCCTCGGTGTTGGGCTTGTCGCCGCGCGCGTCAATTTGGTTATGATAGATGTACACGACTTGCTTGCCGGTAAAAACCGCCCGCAGGTCGTCTTTTTTCATGGCTTTCAGGTCGTCAAACTGGATGCATCCGCTCTGCGGCACGCGCTTTTGCAGCACAGCCTGCCGTTGCGCCAGGTTCTCGCAGGGCATATCGTCGATCAGCACCTGATACTCCGGCGTCATCTCCATCCGCGTATGGGGCAGCAACGCCGCCATGCCCAACCGCGTGTAGGACGGCAGCACGCCCAGCCGGGGTGTCAGCTGCACAGTAGACTTCGGGTCCTCGGCCAGCAGGGCAGCAAGCTCCGCGCCTACTTCATAGCGCATGGCGTCGGAGATAATCACCACGGTGCGCTCCTTGTTGCCGGCCACACACTCCGAGAAAAAGTTCCGCTGCAGCGCCATTCTTCCCATGCCGGGTTCCTGCGGAAAATCCGTATTCCACGCAGGGATGATTTTTGCCAGATATTCCGTGTTGTAGATATTCTCAACCAGTCCCTGCAATTTGTCGTAGGCGGCTGGCTCGTCCAGCTTGTCGTAGGCCGTGTAAAACGCACGGTACTGCGCGTCAATTTTGTAATCCTCGCGGTAATACTGCGCCCAGACGTGCTCATAATCTGCCGGGGCGCGGTAGTGGGCAGCGCTGACGATATGCCACGCGCTTTCCAGCATGGCATACTGCACCGCCAGCTTGCGGCCAAAGTGGGTCTTGGCGCGGCGCTGGCACAGCTCCGGGATGTTCTCGCCGTTCAGCGCGGCGGTCACGTCCTCGGCTTGCAGGCGCTCGGTCATCCACCCGGTCAGCAGGTCATCCACGCAGGGCAGGCACTCGCAGTCGGTCAGCAGGTCATGGGGCAGCTTGGCCAGCGCAGCCTTGGCGTGCAGCGTATCCTGCACAGCGGCGGCCATTGCGTCAAAGGCTTCGCCGTAGTTTACGTTGTTCATCATGCCGTCCATAAAGGCCAGCACACTGCCGGGCTTGGCGGCGGAAAACGGCTGCCATGCGTCCGGGATGACCTTCACGCTGTGGGCAAGGCTTGTCACAAACAGGCTGATTTTCAGCTTGTCCACATTCGGCGCGGGCACAGCAAAGCCCAGCTCTGTCTCACAGTGCTTCCAGAACACCTCATCCAGCTTGTACTTTGCCAGCTCGTCCAGCTTGGGGTTGCCGTCCGGGGTGTCGGCCAGCAGGATTTCCCGCAGCGCGTCCTCAAACTGCGCGGTGCGGCACTTGCATACGGTGCAGAGCAGCGCTGTCTCCACGGCATCCGCCGTGTACGCTGCCAGCTTGTAATCACAGAACCGCTGCTTGCGGGTCTGCTCGCCGACGACCTTGGCGTATTTCTGCAAGACGGCCTTGCCCTCGGCCCCAATGCCCAGATCGGAGCACAGCAGCGAGATCGGGTCGGCGTGGAACTGCTTGGAGTACAAAATCGTATCCTCCAAGTGGTTCTGCTCCACGGGGGGCTTGGGGAACGGTGCATAGATCAGGTAATTGCTCTGCGGGTCCTCGCGTTCCAGCAAAATCTTGGTTCTGAACTGGTTGGTAGGCGTCAGATGCCAGATTTTTGCATTTTGCAGCGGCATAGCATCCACATCATCGGCAAAATAGCCGTTGTCATCGTACCAGAACACCAGCCTGCGCCCCTCGGATGCAAACTCGGTGTTCAGCTTATCCACGATTTGGTTGTATTTCAGTTCAGACATAGATTTTTCCTCTTACTGTGTGTATTTTCAGGCGCAGATTTGTCCTTCCTTGCAGCACTCGTAAATATATTCCCGCAACTGATAGTAAACGTCCGTGTTGTAGTTGCAAAGCACGGCATCGATCCATGAGGTATAAACTTCCACAAGGCGGTCAACCACATGGTCGTAGTCGTCATCGCAGACATCCTCGATCAGACTGCAAGTGTAGAACAGGTCATTGTTGTTTTTCATAGTTTCTCTCAAATTTTCGCCAGAATCGCCAGCTTTTTGCCGTCGGCGCCGGTTTGGACTTTGTCGTAGTTGACCTTTACGCCGTCGTCGAGGTCGATGGGGATGCGGGCAAGGGCGATGTGGCCGAGACGTTCGTCGTAGTCTTTGCATTCTTTTAACTGCTTGACGAGCTTTTCCTTGCGCTTGGTGGCTTGGGCGACCTCACGGCTGGCGCCGTTGGCGATGGCATCGTCCATGCGGGCGATCTCGCTCTCGTAGACCTGCTCCATCTTGTACAGGTAGTCGGCGCGGACAAGACCGGAGGTGTCGGCGTTGTAGCGGTGCATATAGATCAACGCCTTGAAGCCGTTCTGCTTGCCGCTGTCGTACAGCCAGTAGATGGGGCGTTTCTGGTAGATTTTGACATGGTCGGCGTAGAAGCCGTTCAGGAAATAGTTGCGGATGACGGCGCGGGGGCTGGTGCCCTTGGTGCCGAGAGCCTTGGCGATGAAAGCAAGGTTATCTTCCAGGGTATCGGTACCGTACACGACTTTTACAAACTCCACAAAGCGGCCAACAATATCATCGGTGAAGTATTCTTCGTCGGTGATGGGCAGCACGTTGTCTGCGTCCGGGATAAAGGTTGTATATTTGCTGTCATCCCACTTACCGCCAGCATAGACAAGGCCGTCCACATCCAGAGAGTAGCGGCCAAACATACAGCCAACCGCATAAGAAAGCAGGCTTTTGATCTCCCGCGTCAGGTCAGCGCGGCGCACGGTAACGTCCTTATCCTCCACTTCGGGGGTCAGTTCATCCTGCAAGCCGTAAATATCAATAAAGATGCGGTTCAGCTCTTCCTCATTGGCTTTGAGCTGGTTAAAGCGCTGGTTGCACTCTGCTTCCCAGGCGGTGAATTTATCAGAAATTAGGGTTCCCATTATCGTTTTCAACTCTTTTCTCTCTTTGCGTCTTCATATCATAAAAATCAATAAAGTATTTTCTTTTTTCAAATCTATTCTCTTCTCTTAGTTTACACTCTATATGATTTTTCAAAGAGTTATCCATTCCGATTCCAAAGTAAACTGCACGAATATATTCCCCCACCTGTTCACATTTCGGTTCTGTTCGCACTCGGTCCTCTTTTTCAATAAACCTCCACTCATGTTCAGGTTCCCATTCTTTGCTTTTTCTTAGATAATAATATGGGTTTATCAGTGGCTTCATATTGTTTTCACAACGGAATCCTGTAAAGGTATATTGGACTGGATACAATTTTCTTAGCAGTTCATCACTTGCATTCGAAAAATCATATGCCACACACATACCATTAAAATTATCAGCATATTTTTTCCACATATAATCACTGTTTTCATCTTCCGAAAAGCTTTTCAGATATATATGTTTTTGCTCATCTTTTACATTTTTTGCACTTTCTTCAGCACTGTAATTCGATCCCCAGTCTCTGTTCCCTTCCCAGTAATCATTCATATGATTTGCTGATACAAGGTATAGTTCACCATTTAAAAGTGCTGAAACGTTAAAATAGTCTGCTGGAGAGTATCGGTACAAAACTGGCAGCTTTTCCTTATTCGCAATCATAAAATTACGGAGATCGTCAACCACCTTGTTTTTCGTTGACCATACCGGAAGCGTGCTTTCTTCCGGGTTAATACATTTATTTAACTCATTATGGAAGATTCTTTTATCTCTTCTATTTTTCACTGCATTCTTGCCTCCTTATACTAGCGGATGGTGCTTAAAGTCCCACGAGGTCTCGAAGGAGTCCCAATCTTTTCTGCAAAGCTCAACATTGGAATTTGCAATACTTTCAACATCTTGCATATAAGCGTCATCAAAAATAATTGGTGTATTCTTTACATCTTTAACTTGAAGCGTAATCGTTGGATTCAACAACTTAAAATACTCAACCGCGACTTTAGTATTAAAAAATGCTAAACAATACGACCTATGTTGCACGTCAACAATGCACGGACCCTTTTTATCAAAAATGGCAATAGCTGGCAAATATCTAAACGAATTCGTCCCACTTGTAAGTTCCGTATACGTAATTCCCTCTCTAAATCTGTACGGTTTTCCCAAAAGGTTCGATGTTGGATTATTCTTATAAAATTCACGAGCTGAATCAGACCAGTCAACAACAAGTTCGATGTTCCCATACCATTTTCTGTAAGTTCCACCCTTGATATAGACTGCCCAGTGTGTATTTGTGCCAACCTCAGTGTTTACAACTTCCCAAATGTATCGCAAATATTTTTCATTATTTGCTGTAATATTCTGTGACCCTGTATATTTACTAATTGAGTCAATGCTAATTCCGCGCAAAAATGTTCCTATAAAGTTTTCACTTACCCAATACGCCACCGGGCTGCCCGGAATTTTGGAGAAGTTTTCCTGCGTTGCCGTTTTCCAGCGTTCATTTTTTGTTGGGAAAACAAACGGAACGCCTTCTTCGTCACATTCGTAATAAACCGTATATTCATATTGTGCGGCATAGTTGCGAATATGACCTTTTTTCATAACAACCGCCGCTGTGCCAAAATTGATACCAAGGCTTGTACCGCCTTTGCCCAAATACGGCATGTGTACCATGTTGACAATTGTTTTATTCAGATTGACTTTGTCGCGCAGTTTTTCAAAGCTGGATAGGAACATCCAGCTTTCCATCGTAATCAACGAAGTAAAACGGTTTTCTTTTACAAATGCGTCTGCACGTTCCATAAAGCAAGCAAACAAATCGCTCTTGCTGTCGGGGTAAACCTTTTTCACATAGTCGGACAAACGAGCGTTCATGCCGCTGCCGCCCATATACGGCGGGTTCGTCACAACCACATCGTACTTCTGCACCAGCATCCGGGCTTGGTCGATCAGCGGGTACATCACATCCAAAAGCTGATAGGTCAGCCCCTGCACGCCAAGGCTGCCGTACCCGGCCATTCTGTCAGCCTCCTGCAAGCGGGCTTCCAGTTTGTCCAGCTCTTCCAGCGTGACTTTCGGCTGCAAAATGCTGCCGTACTCCTTGGCGTTCCGGAAGGTATCCCACAGCGTCCGGGCCGTGGGTTCCTCCGGGCCGCAGTAGCCAAATGCCGTCTGGGACAGTTCTCCGCTCTCCTGTATCGCATAAACGTGCGGGTTCAGATGGCGGCGCAAAAAGCGGCTGTCGTACTGGCAGCCCTTCATCATCACGACAAAATAGGCCATCTGCGCGGCGCGGTCGTCAATGTCCAGACCGTAGAGGTTATGCTCCACAATGCTGGCGGCGGCGTCACGGTCAGTATAGCCCGCGCTGCGGTAAATCTGCATCAGCACATCAAACAGATACGCCAGAATATGACCGCTGCCCATGCAGGGGTCGATGCACTTTATATCCTCCGGCGTCAGGGCGGCGTACCCCTTGCGCAGCTCGGCCAGCTGCTGCACCACCTGCGGCTCCTGCGGGGCTTCGTCCAGATAATACTTCCACTCGGATTTGTCAAAATCCGGGTGTCCCTCGCTCCACAAACGGCCAAGGCTGTTTTCGACCATGTACCGCACGATCCAGTCCGGCGTAAACAGCTGGGTGGCGGCGGGGATGTTCTCGGCGCTAATCTTGATGTTCTTTTTCAGGTTGGCGAACACCTGCTCTTTCGGCTCGGTGTTGTAATACTGGTACAGCCAGCCCACGATCTGCACAGCGTCCTGCCAGTCGGATTCGGGGATGTCGTTTACCAGATGGCAGACCACGCCGTCCTTATCCGTGAAGGAGAGCGCCAGCAGCAGCGGCATATAGTCGTCCACCTGCTCAAACAGGCGGGGCAGGCAGTCGCCCAGCGCGGCACACTGCTTTAAGAACAGCAGGCGGAACGCCTCGTCCAGCTTGTTGTCGTTTTTGAGCGCGACAATTTGCTGCTGCTCTGCCGGGGTGTAATCCAGCACCGCGTCAAACGGGCTAGTGACGATCTGCGGCTCGGCGCGTCCGTCCGCGCTGGACAAAACCCGCGTGCGGCTGGGCAGCAGGTCATTGACCTCCATATACCGCACCGCAATCAGCCGGTTGAACCATGTGTAGGCGACCTTATCCACAACGGTCTGGTACGCCGCCGTGTAGCTGCCCTGTTTGGCGGTCTCCTTATTCAGCTCCGCCACAAAGCGCTGCCGCTGGGTGACGGCGTCACCCTCGATGCGGTAGGGCTGCGGCAGACCAACGTCAAAGAACTGCACGGTTTCATTGGACTGTGGCAGCGGCTCGGCAACAGTGGTTTCCGTCACGCCAACCAGCCCGGCGCGGTATTTGGTATCGGCAATCAGCTTATTGCGCGCCCAGATAGCAAACTTTTTGATTGCGGGTTTGTCCATAGTATACATCTCCTATGTTTTAGGATGGGTTTTGTGGGGTAGCTAGTTCCAAGTTTGCCCCAAGTCGGTTCCAAGTTGCACAAAAAACAGACGCAGGTTCGTTCTAAATCGGTTTCAATCCAATTGCAACTAAGACGCAAGTTGGACGCAAGTTGGACGCAAGTTGGACGCAAGTTCAAAATAGGTCATAAGATTTCTCCTTAGTTTAGAACTCCACGTTCACAATTGTGTCGGGGTCAAGTTCGGATTCAAGGCGGCGGCGCAGGGCGGCGAGGTAGGCGTCAATGTCGGCGTCGCTCTCGATGCGCCAGCTGGTGGTCTGGGTCAGGGATTTGATGGCGAGGTTCTTGCGGCGCTTGGGCTGCGGTTTGGGTGGCTGCGGGATGACGGGGTCATCACCACCAGTCGGCGGGGTCGGGGGCGTCGGCGGAGTAAGTTTCTCATCCCGCTTATCCATCTCGTTCAGCAGGCGGATGCGCACGGCATCGGCTTGGTCTGCATAGCTGCGCAGGATGGTGACATTATTGCAGGTTTCCGCCTTTTTCTTCAGCTCGTCAAACTGCGCAGCGTAGGCGTTGACGTACTGCGCCTTGTAGGGCTTTTCGTCCAGCACTTCCAGCACGCGGGCGCGGTCCGCTGCAATCGTGGAAAGCACCGGCTTGGTGGCTGCTTCCAGCACTTCAACATAGGCTTCGTTGTACTGATCCAACAGGGCGGGCAGCTTCTGAATTTGCTGGTACGGCTTGGCAGCGCACAGGATGGCGTAAATCTCTTTGACCGTGTTTTCGACTTTGTCGTTGACGATAAAGCTCTTGCTGTCCTCATAAATGCGCATCAGATCCAGCGCTTTATCAAAGATTTCTTTCTGCACACCGGCAAAGAACGCCTTGACGGGGTCGTAATCCTCGGCAAAATCGAGGAAGTCGTCCTGCCGCTGGTACATCTGCTTGTAGAACTCCATCGGGTCGTTCCACTGTGCCACGGGGCGCAGCAGCGCAAGGCCGCTGTCGATGACTGCCTTGCCGGGGTAGGGCTTGACGTAATCGTACTGCTTGCGGTTGGCCAGCGTGGCGGCAAGGTCGGCGCAGGCTTTGCGGCAGGCGCGCATTAAGCCGTCCTCGTCCTCGGTGGGGGCGTTGTTGCCGAACAGCTCACGCATGATTTCGCGCACCATGCGCACCCATTCGGGCTTCGGGTGCTCCTTGCGGCTCGTCAACAGCTTGTCGAGGAACTCGCGCTTGGTGATATAGCGGGCGATCTCGTCGCCGTTGGCGGCGCTCAGGGTCAGCACTGCGCCGTTCAGCGTCAGGCTGATCTGCCCCTTTTTGAACAGGTGGGCGACGATCCACTCCACGTCATCATCCACAAAGCCGTAGGGCGCTTTGGTGAAGCGGTCTTTCAGCGACTTCATGGAGGTGTTGGCGTGCAGGGCGGAGTTGTTGTCAATGTAGGCCAGCACATCGTCCTGCGCGGGGGCGTTCGGCTCGGCGGAGGTGACGGCGTTCAGGCTCATCTGGTGGTTGGGTCGGAACTCCTTGACGACATCGTCCTCATTAAAGGCGGTATCGATGTAGGTCAGCTTATGGTAGACCGTGTCCACAAGGCGGGCGAGGGCTTCGCCGATGCGCCCCTGCACGTCCTTGGCGGACAGCTGGGCAATATCGCCGTTGACGTAGATCGTGGCGGATTTCAGCGCATCGACCAAGTAGATTTTGGCGTTGCTCAGGCGGGTGCGCATCTCCTTGGTCTTATTCTCGCAGATGGCCTCGTAGCGCTCGATTTGGGAAGCCGCGTTGGTGCGCAGATACTTCTCGATCTTCATTGCCTGACTGATCTCGTTGAGGAACTCGCGGTCATCGGGCAAGACAACGAGCACTTCCCTGCCCTGCCCGGACATCAGGCGCAGGCGCTGCTCATCGGTGCCATCACTGTAATAGGGGGTCAACACGCGGACGCCGATGTCATAATTCTGGTTGACCTTGAACGGCTGGTCGTCCACCTGCTGGTTGTAACTGAACGTATAGCGGCCATTGAACTTGGGGTACTTGTATTTGGATTCGGTCAGGATCTGGGTGTAGATCATGTCCGCCGTGCGGTGGATGATGTCGGTCATTTCCACGTTCTGGCGGTTGATGTCGCGGCCAATTTCCTGCTCTTCCTCGGTCAGGAATACGTAGACATCACCGTTTTTCTGCACAAGCGTTTCGTGGATCAACACGTCCAGCGCGTCCTGCACCTTCTGGGTCAGGGCAAGGCGATCCTCGTCCATGTCGGAGATGAGCAGCGTCGTCAGGTTGGTGACGGTGGCTTTCTGGAACTCCTTGACATATTTGACGAGGAACAGGGCTTTCAGCACGCTGACGGCAAAGCAGTCGTCGCCGCCGTCCGGGTTGATGTTCTTGTTGTCCAGCGCCTGCATGATGACGCGGCGGTGGGCGGCATCGAGAAATTCATCCAGCGCGTCATAGAACAGGCTGAACGGCACGAGTGCGCCGTCAGACTTGTTTTGCAGCGCTTCGGCGGACTCCTTGAACAGCGCCAGCATCGAGCGCTCGCCCTCAGACAGATGCTTGCCGGACGCGCCGTACTGGCGGATGGAGGTCAGCACGCTGCCCAGCAGCTTGAACTGGTAGGGGATGAACGGGTAGACATCCACGAAGTCGCGGGTGTCATCATAGAGCTTCATCTCCGGCAGATCCTCAAATTTCAGCTTGTTCTTCAGGGGCGTGGCTTTCTGCTCATACAGCACACGCAGGGTCTGGTCGGCGGTGTCGGTCTTGGCAAGGATACGCTTTTTGATGACCTCGTCCACGTTGGCGCTGGACAGCGACAGGCGGGTGTCGAACCGGCCCTGAATCTTGGAGAAGTCGTTGCCCTTGACCTGTGTGATGGAATCCACATCCTGCTGGCTGGTGACGATGACCCACGCCTTGCCCTTGCACTCCTTGCCCAGTTCCTCGCGGATGGTTTGCAGGTTGAGCATCAGGCGGGAATCGTCGCCGATGTACTGGCCGACCTCGTCCACGAGGAAGCAGACGTGATGATTGTGACCCTTTTTCTCGATGTACTCGCGCACCATGCGGGCGAAGTTTTCGATGCTGATCTGGTAAGGCTCAGCGGCCTTTTCGCACCAGTTACGGGCGGCTGGTTCGCTCATGTAGTCCATATCCACCAGAACATCCACGATGTCATCTTGGATGAAATCGAACTTGCGGCGGGAATCCTCCCAGCTTTTGCCGGTGGTGGCGGCGAACTCCTGCTTGAACTCATTGTAGCGGCCATCCTCGGACAGTTGGCGTTCGAGGTCGGCCACATAGGGCATCGAGCCGTAGAAGCCCTGCATCTCGTTGAACACCTTTAGAAAAACCGTAACGATGGCATCCTTGGACTGCTTGCCAGTCTGCTCGCTCTTGGAGTCGATGTTGAACAGGACAACGTCCGTGGGAGTGTCGGCAGCCAGCTTCATGTCTGCCAGCACCATGGCATCCTCAATCTTATGATCGTCAATGAAATAGTCCACGGCGCGCTTGCCGCCGATGAACTTTTGCCCGTCCAGCAGGTAGGAGAGGATTTTCAGGAAGTGCGATTTACCACTGCCGAAGAAGCCGGAGATCCAGACGCCGGTTTTGGTGGTCTCGCCCACGATGCCCTTTTTGTAGTTGTCGAAGAATTCGCGGAAGTGCTTGGACAGTTCGCGGGTGACAACGTATTCTTCCAGTTCCTGCTTGGCGTTGCTGTCCTCGCCTTCGCCGACAACGATAACGCCCTTGATGTCACGGTCAATAGGCTTTTTGAACATATCTTTGATTAACACGGGAACTTCCTCCTTACGGTTTTACAAGTCGAAACGCGCGGTAGTAGTTGTCATCTTTCAGTTCATCAAATAGGATCAGGGATTGTTCATCATACGTGCCGGGGAAGAACAGCACCACCGGCACGCGGCCAAAGGATTGGCTGAGATTGTTCAGTACCTTGTGGGAGCGCAGCAGCGGATAGCACTTGCCGATGCCGGTCAGGAACACGATGGCGTTTTCCGGGGTGTTTTCCTCGATATGGCGGACGATCAGGCTGTCGTCATCGTTGACGCAGAGCAGGTTGCCCACGGCTTTGACAATGCGGTCAATGCCGCGGCGATCCTCAAAACGGTAGCACTGGTCGAGGAAGCCTTCTTTCTCCAGCGTGTCGATGATGTAGTCGTATAAATCAAAGACGACGAGTTTGAAATCGTCGTTGCCTGTGGCATTCTTTTGCTGCATCCGTTCGATGCGGGCGCGGACTTCCAGCTCTTTTTCGGGTGGGTAGTCGAACACCCAGTAGTTGACCTCGTTAGCGCGGCCACGGTTCTTACGGAAAATCGGTTTGCGAATTTCCAGCTCCATGGCATCGAGGCGTTCTTCAAATGTCATATCAGTTTTCCCCCGTCAGCGCGGCATACATAGGCTGCAAGCCGTTGTCTTTCATCCAGTATTCCAGTTCACGGTCAATGATGGGCTTGGCGTAGCGGCGCTCGGTTTTGCTGTGGTCGGTGAGCCCAGCTTCATACAGCAGATTTTTGTAATAGTTGCCAAGGCGCTTGAGCGTGTAGTCCGTCCACTCGGCCACTTTTTCATCCTGTGACTGCTTATCCTTGAAGAAAAGGCGGATGTCGGCATCCGAAAAAGCGTTGACACCAAGCTGAACTTTCTCGCGGATGACCTCATAGCAGAAATCGAAAAAGAGCGTGTCGTTGCCCATGCAACCCAGCAGACAAAACAGCTTTTGCGTGGCCGGGTCGCCAAAGACGAACATCGGCAGGAAACTGTCCGGCAGCGTTTGCATCCGGGCCGCCACCGTGTTGCAGGTCATCTCGGCGCGGGCCGGCGAAGCGGCAGAAAAGAGGTTTTCCTCACGACTGCGGGTGCGGAGTCCCTCCCACGTTACGCCCTGATCGCGCAGGATGGCGGCTTTTTTGAATTCCAAAAACCAGAACGGGTGCTTGACGCCACCTGCACTGTATTCTTTACGCACCATGGGTGGTCTCTCCTTTGTCATCCGGGATGATTTCCATAATGTCACCCACATCAGCGTCAAGTGCAAAGCAGATGCGCGCCAGCACATCCGTGGTAACATTATCGCCGTGGGTGAGCTTATTCATTGTATAGTGGCTGACCTGTGCAGCCTTTTCCAAATCGCGCTTTTTCATGTCGTGATCAATCAACAGTTTCCATAGTTTTTTATAACTCACAGCCATAGATTGGTCCTCCCTGTTGTGCAAGCTAGTATTGTACCAAGTATACCACATTCTTTCTGGAAATTAAACACAAATGTTTTCTTTCGCTAACATTATGTTTGGGTTATTTCAGATGTTCTCTTCATGAGTTTCATCCACAGGTCAACAAGCATATCGACTATACGTTGATTCTCTTTGCGGTTCAAAATCGTTGCTTTCTCTTTCGTCAATCTGCACAACAAGCCAATGAATATTTCTACGTGTTGAACACTGTTAAACAATCGCTTTGATTCATGTAAAAATTCATTTCCGTACTTTTATTCTACATCTAAGCCTATACCATAATTGGTACTTCTTCAGCTTTCAATGAAAATTCATCAGCTTGTCTAAATATGATTCGGTGTAATCGTGCATTATGAACATCTTCTTTACAAATAATAAACGGCGGGGGAGAATGTGTCCCCCTCGCCGGAATTTTCTTCGGAAATCGTTGCAGTTTTGTCCGTCACCGCTGGCGGTAGGCTTTCAAAACCGTACCGCCAGCGGTAAAAATTCACGCTGCAACAAAAAAGCGCATCCTGCTTTTCGGCAGGACGCGCATAAAATCGCTTGTGGATATTTTCAGGCAAATGGGATAAATTTGGTACATTTTGCCCCAAAATCATCCGTTTTCAACGATTTTATATTGTAGCTACGATATAAAATCGGTAGATGGGCTTCATCGTGGGGATTCTAAGTTGGCATCCTTAGATGTCTCTATAAGGTTATAAAACCCTTACTTTATAGGATGTTCTACTTAGTCATTTGGTGTAACCCTCAATAGCTCTTGCAAAACTCTCAACAAAGTTGGTGTAAAAGTGGTGTAGTGGCTGGTGTAGTAAAATCAAATGGCAATACCGAGATTACCACTCAACCGCACACCCGCATCAGCTTTTGCCTGCTGGGTTACTTCCGCGTAAATCTGCATCGTAGTTTTAATGTCCGCGTGTCCCATAAGCTCCTGAATCAGCTTAATATTCGTTTCTACTTCACACAAACGAGTGCAGTATGTATGGCGCAGATTGTGGCAAGAGAACGGGGGCAGGAGCTGAACTTCACGCTTTTCCTTTTCGGCAAGGTCAAGTTCACGCTCATTGTAATCACGGATAATCCGTGCAATCGCCCGATTTACAGCCTGAGGATTCTGAACGCTTCCAAAACGATTTAAGAAAACGAAATTATTCAGTTCCTCGATTTGGTATTGGCAGGTCATTCCCAATTCGTCTTGATGCGCCTTTTCTTGCAGCAGCACATCCCGAACTTCATCAATCAGAGGAAGCGTGCGTTCTCCTGCTTTAGTTTTAGGCTTTGAGAGCGTAAAATAGCATTTTCCCGCTTGGTCTTGATGATAAACCAAATTGTGCCGGATAGTAATGGTACCGTTTTCAAAATCAACGTCTTCCCAGCACAAGCCGATTGCTTCTGAAATACGACAGCCCGTTCCCAGTAAGAAAACAAAAAGCGGAAGCCAGTGCAGATATTTTGGGGTGTGTTTAATGAACGAAAGAAACGCCTGTTCCTGCGGCAGTGTCAATGCGTGTCTCTTGGGCGTCTCATAATGATACGCAGCCTTAATTGACGCATATACACCATCTGTCGGATTTCCACGGATGTATTCATCATCCACAGCAACAGCAAATACCTGATGGAGAACGTTGTTGATGGTGTCCAGCGTATTGACCGCCATTTTCTTGTTGCGCAGAATATCACTGTAAAAGTGGCGAATGTCAGATTTACGGACATCCTTGATTTTCATGTTCCCAATCGCATCACGAATAAAGCGATTGTACATGTACACATAGTTGGTGAGCGTATGTTCGCGGATTCCGATTTTATCCTTACGCCAAAGTGCAAACATATCGTTTACAGTGACATTGCTTTCAACAGCACGGATTCCATCGGTAAGGTCGTGCCGAATTTTATCCTCTTTTTCGCGCAGCCCCTCCAAAGTTGCATCATAGATTGTATGGCGCTTCCCATTTTTGGCAGTCCAGCGGAACATATAAAGTCCATCATTTTTGCGCTGTACCTCACCATCTTTAAGGACACGACCACGAGAATCTTTTCTTCTAGCAATAGACATAGTAATTACTCCTTTTTGAAAAAAGGAGCCTTACACAATGAAGTATACCACTCTGTAAGGCTCCTGTCCATTACGAATTTTGCTTAGATTGAATATGCTTTGTCCGTGTATTTGTCAAGTTCACGGCGCTTAATCAGCCGCTTTGCTCCATTCCACAGCACGAACTGGCAGTTTTCGTCATTGGACATTGCACGCAGCTTGGTAATTCCGATACCAGAATAGGCAGCAGCTTCCTCCAGTGTCAGATTGCTCTTTTCCCAAATAGGGACTTCGTTTACATTACGCATATTATACGCACCTCCGTTGTTGTGCAAGGCGTTTCGGTTCCTACCTTGTGGCTTCCCAGTACCCCGCTGCGGAGGTGGTGTCAATAAGACCGTGGAATATCGCAGCATTTGGCGAGAATATGCCGCGAAAGCTATTGATACCATCTCCGCAACGGAGTAAACTGGGACACAAGGTCAGGTCACTCCGTCACCGCTTAAAATCAGTTTGAAACCTTTACGTCCTCGAACGAAACGTCCGTTTCGACCCACTTTTCAGGACCCTTGCTGTTTGCTTGGGTAAAAGTGTACTTTTGACCGCCAGTTCCGTTTGAGGTAGTGGTGTAAGAAATGCCGTCATACCGATATAGGTCATCTTCAAGGCGCTTAACTGCACTTGCGAGGGCGCGAGGATTTCCAAGACCGTGACCAATATCAGGCGTATTTTCTGCCACACGGCTAAGGTCGCTCATACGGCCACTCCATGTACCATTGCCGCTTGCAACGGCCTCTTTAATTGCAGATGCAACCTCGCTGCGCTCGTACTGCCCACGGCGGAATTTTTCATCGACTTCTTCCGCGTCACCAACCATAGACCAGATACAATTATCTGCGTCAAAGGCCAGTACAAATTCCTGCTGACGGCAACGGCGGCCCGATACATACAGGCGAGCCGTATCGGCATCGTGGGTATCTTTATCCAGAACCATCATCGTGTCAAGTGCGCCCTGAACAGCAACGCCGCCATAGATACGATTAAACGGATTCTTGTCATCACTCGTTTTACGGGTATGGTGGATTACCAGCAGGGAAATCGAATACTTGGTAGCCACCTGCTTGAGAGTGCGGAACATCTCATAATCCTGTGCAAACTGATTCGAGTCTTTCGTCTGCGTACCGAGAACCATTCCGAGCGTGTCAAGAACAACCAACTTAATAGTTGGATGTTCAGCAAGCGTCTTTTCCAGCATTTCGACCAAGCCATTATCCATAGTCGGAACTTCGGTCAGGTACATAAAGCCCTCGGGAACATCTTCGCCCCTATTTACCTTTTTGATACGCTCTTTCAACTCCGCATCGCCATCTTCCAAGTCGAGATACAACACGTCCGATTGGGTAGTTCCCAAGCCCAAAAACGTCTCACCTTTTGAAACCGAGAGGCAAAGTTCAAGGGAAAACCAAGACTTGCCGGATTTCGGCGGGCTTGCCATTAACGACAAGCCCGTAGGCAGGATGCAGTTCACGATAAAGGGAACCGGCTCAAAATGCTGCAACATCAAGTCCTTGGCCGAACGGATTTGAAGCCCTTGGATTTCCGTCTCCGTAGCAGTTTTCGAGGCAGTCCAGGCTGGCGTTTTCTCAACCAGTTTTTTGACCTCGTCAAACGCATTATCGCCAAAGCGCTTAAAATAATCGGTGATGTCGGCATGTTCTGGCATATCCTCCCAAATTTCTGAGAGGTCGATAACCTTGACAGACGCGGCCACAGTAGAAATCAAGGCGGCTTCTTCCTGCGCAAAATCCTTGCCGATTTCGTCGTTGTCCTGATAGATAATGACGTGCTTTCCGGCAAAATATTTAGCAGCGGGAACAGGAAACTTTCCGGGACCCGCACCGTTGGGAGCGCTTACTGCAAGCATTCCGTGGTTGCTAATAGTAGTCGCGTCTTTTTCGCCCTCTGCCACATAGACCGTCTTTCCCTCCGGCGTGTTTGCCAGATTCGGCAGGTTGAACAGCAGCAGTTCGCCTTTTGGCTGCTTGTAAATGACCTGCCCGTTCTGGCTCTCAATTTCCCAGTGGATTTTCTTGCTTCCATCCGGCTTATGGGAGACGACTTTCGTTCCGATGTAGCTGCCAAGTTCGTTATAGTAACGGTACTTGATTGCTTCGGGGGTATATTTTCCCTTGGCGGAGGGGTATTCAAGTCCGAGCTTATCAAATGTAGCGCGGATTTTTCCCCCACAAGCAAGGCAGTACCCGGCAGGGCGGCCATCATCACCATCCCAGAATTTGAAGCTGGGATGCTTGTCATCGTGCAGGACGCACTGTCCCATGTAGTAGTTCTCGTACTTCTTGGAGTTCTTGATGTACTGTGTCAATTCGGCTGCTGTATTCACAATCATTTTTCTGGTCCTTTCTCGGTATCGGTATCGTCCTCGGCATTGAACAAATCGGCAAGGCACTCATTGAACAGCTTTCTGCTGCAATGTACAATGTTGAGTCGGGATCCACGGCTGCGGTATGTACGGATAATTTCGTCCGCTTGCGGGCTGTCGGTGCTGCCAATCGAGCGCAAAACAATCACCGTTGCGTACTTGATGGCCTTGGTCTTGTCATGCACGCTGGGTACGGTGTACTCGCTCGTGATGACCTCCACGCTGCCATCTGCGTCCCGATGCTCACTGCACTGGGAACCAAAACCTGTAAGTTTCATGGTCAACCTCGTGCGCCCACGTCTGGGCGGCTTCCATATTTTTTTATATCCCTAGGTGATGACTCTATGATACCTTACAAACCGGTTTTCTAAACTTTGCACCCGTGGGTAAAATAAAAAGAGACCCGACCAGCGCATTTTACGCCAGTCGGGTCTCAGTTATTAAATATGTACTTTTAATCGCTATCGTGATTCTTTTTGTAGTTGTCTACTTGTTTCATAATCTCGTCATAAGCCTCATCAATCGGCTGCGGTGGGAATCCGTTTTTGTTGAGCAAAATCGCAACATCCGTATAAAGCTCATCCTTGACATCTTGGCGGTTCGTCCAATCCGTGTATTTGCTCTTATTAGCAACCAGCTTTTTGATTTCCTTGGCAAGATAGATATATTTATCCTCGGAAAGTTGCTCTTTAAACTGGTGCTTTTCAGCAACGGAAATCAGAATGTCGTAGAACGCCTTTTCGTCATAGGTGATGCCCAATTCCTGATAGGAGTTCTGCTCGGTTTTGAGGTCGCTAAAAATCTTCTGCAATTCAGCACTCAACCCGTCAACCACATCATCTACAACTGCCTGCGTTTTGCCTAGGTCATTCCGGGCATTGTAACGGTCAACAACTTTCTTTAGCCGTTGCGAGAAAACCGTTGCCTTGATATTGTTCGTGTCCGAGAACATCTTGATTGCCTGTCGCAGCAATTTCAGCAGCGCTTGGAACCTTGTGTTCGGGTAAGGAATATCGCTCAATTTCTTCAAGAACTCGTCTGTCAGAATGTCCTCGGAACCATCTGTAGAAGCGCCCTCAAAACCAAATGTGTTTTCAGAATAAGTAGAGCGGATAGCCTTATCCACATATTCGGCCACTTTACGATTCATTAGGGTTGCGTCAGGCGTTCCCGTCTTTGTCATTTTATAAATGACGGAACGGACACACATGTAATAATGTAGGGTGTCTATCTCATTCTGCGTCAAATCCGGGTGGCCGATACAAACGTCATATGCCTTTTTCGCGCGGCGGGAATATCCCATAAATTCAGCTTTCCGGCGTTCATCCTGCATAACATATTCAACGCCGGACTGGATGATATTAAGTCGTGCAACCGGGGAAATGTTCGGGTTGAGGAAAATAGAGAAATCAAACGAGTGCATTATATCGGCCAGAAGTTTCATGTGGTCTTTGAAAATGCGCAGGGAGGTATCAACACCATTGATAGGCTGCTGGTCGCCGTCATACATTTTCATGGCGGCGGCAATCGCATTTTCAAGACCGATATAGTCAACAACCAAACCGCGCTGCTTGCCTTTGTACACGCGGTTTACGCGGCTTATCGTCTGAATCAGATTATGCAGTTCCACGGGCTTGTCCAGATACATCGTATCAAGACTGGGGACATCAAAGCCCGTAATCCACATATCAACGACAATGGCAATTTTAAAGTTGCTCTGTACATCTTTAAAAGCCTTGGCATAATTCTTGCGGTCATTATTGTTGCCGAGAATTTCATCCAGTTCTTTAGGGTCGTCCTTGTCGTTTGTACAGACTAGCTTGACCTTTTCGATTTCCATGCTTTCATGGTCAAGCTGCTGCCCGTCATATTCGGGCGCACATTTGCGTTTTACGAACCATTCCGGGCGCAGCGCCTTAATCCGTTTATAGACATCATAGGCAATCTGACGGTCATAGCAAACGAACATTGCCTTGCCGCAGACCGTGGAGGCTTCCTCACAGCGCTTTTCGTAGTGCCATATAAAGTGATTTACAACCACATCAAGGCGGCTGGGGCTTCCGATAATCTGCTTGAGGCGGGACATTTCCCGTTTGGATTTTTCAATTTGAAATTCGTTTGCGCCGTCCTTTAGCTGTTGATTATAATATTCATCACAGATTTTCAGGATGGCGTCATCCACACGGACTTCACGGGGGCCGGGCAGACGGGCAATCTGGACAGTAGCACCATCAGCCAAGGACTGCCGCATCGTGTATTTTGAAACTACACTTCCAAAAACGCGCAGGGTCGCGTCAATCGGCGTACCAGTAAAGCCAACATAGGTAGCGTTCGGGAAAGAATCGCGCAGATACTTGGCAAAGCCATAAGACTTTTTCGTTTGGCCGTTGACCGTCTTATAGTGGGCCTCCGTATTGGTCTGGGTGCGGTGCGCTTCATCCGAGATACAGACAATGTTGCTTCGAGGGCTTAAAAGCTGGATGCCCTCGGAGAATTTCTGTATCGTCATCAGGAAAATGCCGCCACTCTGGATATTGAACAGCTTTTTCCGCAGCATTTCCCGGCTGGTAATGCAGAGGGTATTATCATCGACCAGATAGCCTTTTGCATTTTCAAAGGTCGTGGAGAGCTGTTCGTCCAAATCGTTGCGGTCTGTAAGCAGGATGACAGTCGGCTTGTTCATCTCTACCGAAGTTGTAATCCGGCGCGTAAGGAACAGCATTGTATAAGACTTACCGCAGCCCGTAGCGCCCCAATAGGTGCCGCCTTTTCCGCTACCATCCCTATGAGCTTTCAGGATGCTGGCAAACAGTTCTTCCGTGCCGTAGTATTGATAATATTTCGGCAGGATAACCAGATTCGTGCTGCTGTTATCGGGGAAATAAATGTAGTCATGGAGTACACGCAGCAGCGTAGCCGGGGCAAACAATCCGGCAATCAGCGTATGCGTTAGAACAATTCCCTGTGCATCAGCGGCATAATCTTTCCCATCCGTAGATTTCCAGACAAAATAGAACTCATAATCACTGAACAGGGAGCCATATTTTGTATTCGCGCCATCACTGATAACATTGATAAAGTCGAACCGCATGAGGTCGGGAATATCCTTGCAGTAGCGCACATGGGTTTGTGTATAAGCCTCTGCAATGGTAACATCCTCATCGGCAGGATTCTTTAATTCAAAGACCGATACAGGGATACCATTGATAAAAAGCACAATATCAGGAATGCGTTTTTTATATCCGTCCACCTCAAACTGGTTTACGACACGGAAGATATTATTACAGCAATGCCCATCTTCCATATCAAAAAACTCAATAAAAAGCGTTGTTCCATCGTCACGATGCAGCGTATAGCCACGCATAAGGCGCGTATATGCAGTTTTCATGTTGTTATAAAGTGACTGGTGTTCACCACCAACAACATACCCGGCAATACGGCCAAGCTCGTCCGGACTGAAAATGCCATAACGAGCAGTAAGATACTGCTGCAAATCATCCTTGAGCAATATCTCGTCATTCTTTCGATGGATGTCATAGCCGCCAGTATACTGCCAGCCCTGATTCTGCAACAATTCCAGAACTGCTTTTTCATAATCGCATTCGTGATATTTGCAGGAAATCATAATTTTGCACCCTCTTTTAGCGCTCCGGCAATTAGTATCGAACAAATACCGCTAACAACATCGGTAGCTTTTTCAAAGGCCTTTTCTTCCTTCCGTTGTGCTTCCAAAAGACCAACTATCCCATTTTGAATTGCTATGTCTGGCATCGGGATTTCAAGGCTTTCAAGTGCTGCCCAATCAAACGCTTCTCGTGCCGACCCCCATGAATTAAAGCGCGCATAGCGGTCAAATTCGCTGGTCGATAACCACAAGAACAGATATTTGGGATTTAATTTTTTAGTATCTTTAACACGAAATACCACATATGTTGAGGAAACCAGATAATTTTCTTGTGAATCGTTGATTGCAAGAGAAATTTTATCGCCATTTCGTGAAGTTATTGGAACATAGCAAAACTCATTCGGCTTAACAACATAGTAGGATTTGAGAGAGACATTCCCCATATCCGCTTTTGTATATATAAATTTCTTCTGAATGGATACCCCTCTTACAGAGTCTAAGCCAAGCGCTTCGCCGTTCCTTTCAGAACATAGTTCGATATGCGACTGCAAAGAAACTTTTTCCGCTGTTTGTTTGATTTTTTCAAGATACACGCGAAAAACTGTTCGCAAATAGGCGGATGATTGAATATGCACTTTCAAATCATCTTGGATAGCCTTATAAATAGCAATATATCTTTTCTGGACAATTAGCGGAGGAATTTCGACCTCTACTTCACAGAAATCCTTCCAGTCGAAAGTCTCCCGTGCCGAACCCCATGAATTAAATCTAGCCAGTCTATCAAACTCTGCTCTATTAAAGAATAATTCCAAATACTCCGGTAATAACTGCTGGCTTTTAATTGCAAAGGTTGTATATATTGATGAAATCAGATACTCATCTTTGCTATCATTAAATGCTATCGCTATTTTATCTCCGCGCCGTGATGTATCTGCAACATAGGCAAATGTTTGAGGCGGGACAATTTTATAATTATTTAAAGATACCCCGTAAAGGTCTGCTTTTGTTGTGGTAAACACCTTTTTGACAGATATTCCACGAACTCGTTCAACCCCTAATTGCGCGGCTTTGTTTCGCTTATCAATCTGTGTAATAAGATTGCCCAATTTTTCTTTATTCAACGGCATATCCTATCTCCTTGAAAGCTTTTACTATTTCTGCCTGAATCTGCCTATCTTGCACAAGTAAATCTTGCATCTCCATTTGGATTTTTCTCATTTCTGTCGTATAATCCAATCCAATATCATGGTCGATAAATTGGATATATTTTGATGGAGCAAGATTAAACGATTTGATTTCAATTTCCTCGTTTGTAGCAGAATAGCAAAACTCTGGCACATTATGATATAGCTTCTCTTTATCAGGTGACTGCCAAGCAAAAACAGTGTTCGCTATCCGGTCCTTATCCGCTTCAGTCAGCAACGTATACCCGTCATCATTGTTGCCACCATCGCCCAAAGTCCGGGCATCAATAAATAAGATTTCATTTTCACGGTTTCGCAGCATGACTTCTGTACCGTTGCGCCGAACTTTCTTAGCCTTTTTATGGTTGCCACATAGCCAGAGCGTTACAGAAATATCTGTCGCATAGAACATATCCCTCGGCAGCACAATAATTGCCTCAACCTTATTATCCTGAATCAGCTTTTTACGAATCTCGTATTCAGCTTCGCCCTCAACACCAGCATTTAAAGCTCCATTTGCCAACAGAAATGCAGCCGTTCCGTCATAAGACAGATGAGAAAGCATATGCAGAATCCATGCGTAGTTTGCATTACCAACAGGAGGAGTTGCATAGCCTTTCCAGCGGTCATCTTCCGTCAACTGCTTTTCTGTGCGCCACGCTTTCAGATTGAAAGGAGGATTTGCCAGAATATAATCTGCCAACAGCTTCGGATGCAGGTCATGCAGGAACGAGTCCGCATTTTCCTCACCCAAATTGCAGCTCAAACCACGGATTGCCAGATTCATACGGGCCAAACGGTAAGACTTAGGGCTGTTTTCCTGCCCATAAATTGTGATTTCCTTGCGGTTTCCCTGATGAGCGTCCACGAATTTTGCGGACTGGACAAACATACCGCCAGAGCCGCAGCAGGGGTCATATACAGACCCCTGATATGGCTGAATAATCCGGGTCATCAAATCGACAATGTTTCCCGGTGTGTAAAATTCGCCTTTCTCCGACTTTGCCGCAATGCAGAATTTCCGCAAGAAATATTCATACACGCGGCCAATCACGTCATCGGTCTGCGTGAGGGAATACTGCATCTTATTGATTTCATCCAACAGGGAAGAAAACTTCGATGGTTCAATATGCAGGTCTGCATAATAGCCAATCGGCAGCGCTCCCTTTAAGGCCGGGTTGTTCTTCTCCATATTGGTATAAGCGGTATCTATGACCTGATAAATATCGTTCTGCTTGGAATGCACGTTTATGTACGGCCAGCGTTCTTTCTCTCCCAAATAAAAGACATTATCGCGGGAATAGAATTTCGGATTATCAACGAAAATCTTGGTATCCCCGTTTTCCAGCAGCTTTTCACGCTGGACTTGGAATTTATCATAAGCAAAGCGCAGAAACAGCAGTCCCAGTACCACATTCACATAATCAGTGGCCGCCACGCTGCCGCGTAGCTTGTTACAGGCCGACCAAAGGCTTGCCTCCAAAGGAACCTGTTTCTTCTCTTTTTTAGCCATTATCAATCTTCTCCTGATTCTTCTACTTCATCTGCTGGCATATCCCACCACTTCATCCGCAGTTTGGGATAGCTGCTAATTGGTTTATCTTCAATTTCGTCTGCGGTCAATTCCAATTCAGATTGCAGCCTGTCCCATGCCTTACCATAGAAATCCTTTGCCACATTATCATTTGTAGCCCGTGGCGACTCGTAAGGCGCATAGTTTTGGAGTGGGCTTGCCAGTGCCCATAGAATACTTTCAATGCTGATTTCAAAATTTTCTGGTGACACAAGCCGCTCAATCGTACCATAGGCGTTGCCGGATGATAGCATGCAAATATCCATACAGAAATAGCATTTATTCGTCGCGCTGTATATACTGCGGGCCACACGATTATAGCGTCTGGCATATACGTCAACAATCGTTCCGTATAAAATACGGCCACGGAATAACTCCCACGAGACGTTCTTTCTTAACCCGTCCTGTAATTTCTCTTTGAGATTACATTCAAGCGATTCCACTTCCTGCACATAATCTACACGCGGCACATTATAATAGACCCGCGCAAATGCAAGAAGTAACTCTTTAAAAGGCACAATATTTAAAAGTGCAGGTATAAAAATTGCGTTGTCAGCCTCGTGCGTTACATCCCTTGACCAGTTATCAAAAGTCGGCTCCTGCTTTTGCGGCTCCACTTTATACGGGCGCAATCCGTGACAGCGCGTTATATACTGATTCCACAACACCGGGTATGCTGTCTGCATTCTCTGGCGTACATTATCGGGAACTGCTCGGTTTGCTCCATCCTCTGCAACAAAAACGTCCTTTCCTCTATCCTTTAGCAAACTGAAATTGTAATCTTTATTGCAGGTGCTTAATGTGTTGTCATAGGCCTGTCGCAATATTCTGTCAAGAAGTTTGCGTACATAAATAGAATCCGCAAGAATCTCCGTATTTGGGAAATAAGTTGAAGCTACACGCTTGGCCGTATTATCACTGTCAATGTCAATCAGCACACGCTCCGGCTTGACCTGCATATGCTGCACAAAGTAGTCAAAACCCTCGCGCTCTTTTTTATCTCCCGTACACAGAATCATCTCCATCAGAGAAATGTTCTCCACGTTAATGCACAGGCAGTATTTTTTCCCATGAAAGAATTTTTGGGTATATAGGGCAATCGTTCTGGCCCCGTGCCAGCGCCGATTCAAATATTTTTGCTCAATGGCATCGTTCACATACTTCGTCAGGGAAGAAGTGCTAAGTCCCGTTTCCTGTACAGCTCTTCCCGTATAGCCGTATTGCAATGCGTATGCAGCTACTGCGTCCAAGAAACGTTTTGTATAGCGCAGTTGACTGTCAATCTCCGGGGTCTCCGCAAAGAAGCGTTTGCCGCAAGCCTTGCATTTATAGCGCTGGCGGAAAAGCACAATTTCCCGTATTCTGTCTTTGAATTTTATGTAGTTTCCAAAAACATCGTACTTGCCGTCCTTGATGTCTTTGATTTTCTTTGGAGGCTTCTGTTCATCATACCCCAATTCGTCTGTTGGGTTTCCTGCGCTATCCAACAACGTAGTTTGGCATTTAGGGCATTTTGATGGCAAGTTTATCGGCTCAATCCAAGGGTAACCCTTATATGCCGGATAACGGTCATCCGGGCAAATCTCCCGATACCCTTTTAGCGCAATGCCCTCCAGCTTCATAATTCTTTCTCCTGTGTCGAATATAAAATATAATTAAATATATTATACATAATTTTTGAATAGCTGTCACTATTCCAGTGAAATAAATTAAACCTGCACTTTCAATTTTGTGCGCTTAATATCAAATCTGGGGCCGCTGGGGATTATACCAAAAGTGCTTGCATATTGCTGCGATATGGGTATAGTTATAAGTATCAAATCAATCGAACCCCAGAGGTGATATAAATGCAGATTTATGGGTACTGCCGAATTTCTACTCCGACACAAAATATAGACCGACAAATCCGAAACATTAAGGCAGCATTTCCAGACGCGCACATCGTGCAGGAAGTTTATACGGGTACTAAGTATCAAGGCCGCAAGGAACTGGACAAACTGCTGCGCATCGCGCAACCGGGGGATACTATCGTGTTTGACAGCGTTTCCCGTATGAGCCGCAGCGCAGACGAGGGTTGCCAACTGTATGAAGAACTATTTGCCCGAAATATTCAACTACGCTTTTTAAAAGAGCCGCACATCAACACGGAAACCTACCGGGAAACCATACAGCGGCAAATCCATGCCCAGTTCGAGACGGGGAACGTTGCAACCGATAGTTTCGTTTCTGCGGTCATTGACGCTTTAAATCAGTACACTGTTGCTCTGGCAAAGGAACAAATCAAGCTGGCATTTGTACAGGCACAAAAAGAAGTTGACGACCTGCACCAACGCACGAGAGAGGGGATGTTGACCGCCAAGCTCAACGGAAAGCAAATCGGGCAAGTGGCCGGACGCAAGTTATCCGTGAAGAAAGCCGTCCCGTCCAAGGAACAAATACAAAAATACAGCAAAGATTTTGACGGTTCTCTTTCCGATGCCGAGTGCATTAAGCTGATTGGAATTGCACGAAACACCTATTACAAATATAAAAAAGAGCTTCGAGAAAGTAGCACATCTTAAACGACAAGAACTGCATCACATTCGCTTTGTGGATGTGATGCAGTTCTTTGTTTTATTATCAGGGAACCATTGCCGTATTGTGGGAACCGTTGGTATCGTTATAACCGTTGTTACCATTGCTACCGTTGTAATTGTTGTTGCTTTCGGTGCCAGGAACAACCACCTTACACCAACTACAACTATAACATTCTAAATGAAGCCCACAACCGGGATAGCAGGTATCCGGCTCAAACGGGCAAGAATAAAAATCATAACACATAACGCAACTCCTTTAAAAGTGTACATATAAAATAACGGTCTACTCTCACTCGACCATAATCGCTGTTGTTTTGTTTATTCGGAAACAACCATTTTTTCCATGCAATCGCCGCAAATGATGTTTATTGTTTTTGTGGCTCTGCAACTGTTACCGCACTTGGGGCAACTGTATTTACGGGTGCTGGTTGGCTTTTTTGTTCTGCCGCTTGTTCCTGCGGCTCCTTTGGGTAGCGTGCCTAAAATATCAAGTAGGTTTACCCCCTCAACCATTTGGAGGTCTTGCCAGCCCTGTTGCTCTATGAAGTCCAGCAGCTCTAAATTGGGGCTTGTGATTGTCCACCCATATTTAGGGTGTTTTCCGATTTCCAGACCGTGAGCCTCGGCCATTGCTTTAAAACGTTTGTTGTGGTATGTATTTCCAGAACCGCTTGTATCTTTAATTGGTAACGGATTGCCGTTTTCATCCTTTTCTGTGTTACCGTAGCCAACAGCACAGGCAAGATGTGCCATTTCATGCAGGAGGGTACTGCAAGTTTGCTCTATAGGGCGGTTTAGTGTTGCACTGCTAATATTGATTTCGTAGCGGCGCTCATTTCCCGCTTGCCAAACTTTCCCGCAGGTGAAATGTCCGTAGGCTCCAACTGTCTTTTTGAGGCTGATAACCACCTCTGGCAACTGTCCGTTATAAAAATGCTCGTTAAGCAAACGAAACATCTTTTCGAGTTGGGCGGCTACACGGCTGGTTTTGACGGTTTGTTTACGCATTGTTGTACTTTCCTTTCGTTCTTAAAAGTTTACTTTTAATCCCCGCCCGAAGCGGTTTGCAGGTTTGGCCCCTGCCGGCGAAAAGAAAAAGTAAGCCCCCATCCCGGTGTCAACAGAACGTGGAATATCGCAGCACTCCCCGCAAAAGTGCGAGAATATGCCGCGAAAGTCTGTTGACTTAGGGCTGGGGGCTTATATACTTTTTTGAGCGGCAGGGCCACGCTTCCCGTCCCGCCGCAGCGGCGTTTTCTTCTTTTAAGAACTTCCGTACCAACGTTTACAACGGAAGCAACGGTTATAACGATGGCAATGGTTATAATGGTTGCAATGATTGTAGCGATACCAACGGTAATAGTTTTACAAATGGAACAAAGAACACAACCCTCGTGTAAATAATACGGTTCGTATATATTGACTTTGTAAAATACATATTGTATAATATAGTCAGATGATACATTCTGTTTCAGATTGGAGATATTTTTATGAATCGTTTCTTTGTTTCTGATAGTGAGAGTGATACGCTTATCGCTCTCGCAACAAAATTGTATGGGCTGAAAATTGGTGAGCTTATCAATATTGCGCTCAAAAACGAATTTCTGCCTGTGACGGAACCGTTCCGCACGGAGGCGGCTTTCATTCTTCAGTGCAATGCAAATGGCACGCTGGACGCATGGGAAATCAAGCAATCCATGTCGCGCGGCATCAGAGCACTGGGAACACGCCCTGTTTATGATTCGGAACGGTTACAGGGAATCTTTGCGCGTTACCATCTGCATGAGAAGCACGACAACTGCTCTATCGCAAACGATGAGGCTTTGTGGGAGTCGGCTGTCGAAGTCTACGAGGCATTGGGAAAGCCAGTTCTCAGTGATTGCAGCAAGCTGGATGGAGCGCGTTTGGTCGATGACATTTTTGCCGACTGGGATACCCTTTGGTTTGAAAAGGCTGTATACGATGTCCTGGCAACGCTCGCATATCGTTGTGAGCCAGACGTTCCGTTTAATTGGTTTGAGGGCATTACTTTCCTCTCTGGCATTGAACGCGATGCACTGGGTCAGTGGTGCCGTTTGCCGAGTAGAAAAAAGTAAGACCTGACACGCCTTGGCGATAGTAAGGCGTACAGGTCGCAGCAAGGGCGGTGCTGATGCTCTGCGCGAAAGTGCAGAACTTGGCACCGCCAATCTTATAGGGGTAGGAACGGCGAAAAGTCGTTCCGATGGGGGCCGCGGCCCCCACTGACGGCAAGCAGGTCTTGTCGGCAGCGGGGAGTCCAGAGGGGTCACGCCCCTTTGGCAAGGTAAGCCCGCAAGGGCGGTGGGAGTTTCCGGGGAAACTGCCATACCTTGTATGGCACATCAGTCCGCGACTAAATGCGCTGCTTCATTGTGCAGGGCATTTCAAGGCGTGGACGGAGGGGACATGAACCCCGTAAAGGAAAGTGAGATTACAATGGCAAGTGTAGAGAAGTTTTCAGCGGGCGCAGTCCGCAATCAACTGCGGCACAATCGCCGCGAAATCGAACATTCCGGCAATCCTGACATTGACCCGTCTCGGCAGGGGCAGGACTATGTTCTGTCCCCCGATAGGGGCATGAGCGATTATGACTATTTTTTGCAGCGCAAATCAGAACTGTACTGCTATAACCGCGATGACGTAAAGGTTATGGCTGGCTGGGTCGTAACAGCCCCGCAGGATTTAGACCCGGAGCGCTACGACAACTTTTTCTGCGCAACATACGATTTTTTGGCAAATCGCTATGGCGAGGAAAATGTCGTGCAGGCCATCGTCCATGATGACGAGGGAGGCCAACCGCATTTGCATTTTTGTTTCGTGCCTGTTGTCGAAGACCCGAAGCACGAGCAGGGCTATAAAATCTGTGCGAACGATGTTCTTGACCGCCGTGAACTGCGCAATTTTCACCCAGACCTGCAACGCTACCTGAACGAACACGGTCTGGAAGATGCCCGCGTTATGACAGGCGTAACCAAGCGGCAGGGCGGCAACCGCACTGTCGCGCAGCTTAAAGCGGAACGCGAACAGGAATACCAGCAGGAAGTTGAACGCCCTGCACTGTATTTCGGTGAATCGTCCGGGCCGGAACTGCGTTTTTGAGGTACAGCCATGAATCAGACGGTAATGATTATCAACTGCTATCTGTACGGCGCAACGGCAGTCATGCTCCTTGTGTTGCTACTGATAGTATATTTGCGCGGACAGGTGACCCATTTTCCGAATCCCTTTGCCAAAAAGAATCTTGTGTATCGACATCCGGCGCAAGCAAAAGGGATTCTGTTTGGTAAGAAATTCGGGCTGTTGGCCTACTCACCTGAACAGAACGAGGGGCATATTCTCGTACTGGGGCCGTCTGGCACAGGCAAAACAAGTGCGCTGCTGATTCCAACGCTGCGCAGTTGGCAGGGTACGGCGCTGGTGGTGGATATTTCCGGCGATATTTCAGCGAATGTCAACACGCCCAACAAAATTGTATTCGACCCGACGTCAGAAAGTTGTATCCCGTATGATGTGTTTGCCTCAATCAGTGCCGTAACGGATGACACTGAGCGGCAGGAGCGCTTAGAGCAACTTGCCTATCTGCTGTTGCCGGACAAAGCTAATGATAGCGAGGCGGGCATATTCTTTTGTAAGAATGGTCGCAAAATGATAACGGCAGCGCTTATCTGCTACTACGGTATGGGCTGGGGCTTTGTGGAAATCTGCGAGTTCTTCCTCGGCCATGATTGGCGCAGTCTGTTGAACGATATTGCAAAGCAGCAGAACCCGATTGCCAATATGTTCATTAGTTCATTTGCGGGGGCAAGTGAGCAGAATACAGCAGGTTGCAAACAGGCGGCAGACGATGCCTTGAAACTGTTTGCCACAAACGAAAAAATTAAAAATGCACTTAGAAAATCGGCCAGCTACGAGCAGTCAATCAGCCCGGCCACACTGGAAACAAGCAGTATTTACATCTATATCCCCGATGAAAAGCTCAAAATTTACGGTGACCTACTACGTATTATCACGGCGCAGTCGATGGAATATTTTTCATCCAGACCGCCAGAAAACAAGCAAACGATTCTGTTTTGTCTTGATGAGTTTGCTTCATTCGGCAAGCTGCAAATTGTTGAAAGTCTGCGCAAGCTGCGGAAACGCAGAATTAGAATCCTTGTCCTGACCCAGTCGGTATCGGATGTCGATATGATTTACGGTAAAGATGAACGGAAAGCAATGCTCGGCAACTTCAAATTTACAGTCATACTGGGCTGCAAGGACACCGAAACACAGGAGTATTTCTCCAAAATGATTGGTGAGAAGCGCTCTTTGTTGGCAACAGACCCCTACCAGAAACCGCAACCCATCATCAAGCCAGCTGACCTTGCACATTTGGAACAAGACCTCTTTGTAATCTGTGATGATGGCGCTATACGCCTAAAGAAAAATTTCTATTTCAAATAAAAGTGGCTACCCCACGAAAGGGTAGCCATTCGTATTGTATTATGCCAAATGATACGGTAGTGTTACACGGGTCGGACGATACGGTGCTTGCGCGGGCTTATGCGCCTTTCCGGCCTGCTCAAATTGTGCAATCTTCTTCTGGAGTTCCTCGTTGCTCATTTTCTTGATTTCTTCGGGGATAATGCAGCGGTCATCTTCATAATGCTCTTTCACATTGCACCATTTTCTTTTACCCAATCAAACTTGACATCATCATAAAGGCAATGACAACCGTAACAATCGTGCAACCTGCACCGGAAAGCAAGGCAATAACATTTACTACAGTTTTATCGTTTTCCTTCTCATTACGATGAATAGCCGTCACAAAGCACCAAATGGAATATATCGCCAATATAACAGATATAGCAACCCCGAGTTGAAGTTTATCAGCTACAAGACCAGAAGCTAGTCTCAGGCCAAAATAACACAAGATGGGACAGATAATCGCGTTTTGCAAATCGAGTTGTTTATTTGAAAGTCGTTCTCTATAGCGCTGTGGTTGTTTGCGAACTGGTCTACTACCAAGACTAAAATCGCCACCATATTCTTCTTCCTTGCGCTTAAAGTCCTCTCTGTACCAATCTCTATCTTCTACACTCATGGAACAACGCCCTTTCTTCTCAAGCAGAAAACATTCCATTTCATGTTTATTGTAAGCGCATTATAACCCGCTGTCAAGTTCACTGTATACAAAAAGCCCTCAAGCGGGTCAGGCTTGGGGGCTTAGGACTATTTGCAGGGCGTTTTTACACCACTATTTGTAAGGCTCCTTTATATAAAATAGGAAAAGTTGGTGTAGTAGTGGTGTAATAGCGTCAGAAATTCGCATTTTTACGCAATTTTATAGCGATTATACGTCAAATTTCAATCCACGGGCTTCATCGTGGGGAATAGTACACAATGTTGTTTACCACAGATAATATTCGTATTTATATAATACATAATAACTTTCCATACTATTATGAGAAACGATATTAAGCGTGTTGCCATTACACATATTTATCCCAATATATGTAGTAGTTGTATTGTGGTTTTACTTTAAATGTTGTTTTGATTCCAATGGCAACAGCCTGTTCCGCAGTAACCTCTTCTGTAGGAATGTTGTTGATTTGCATTGATTCAATCTTCCCCCAGTACAGTACACCTTTCGCATTCCGTGCAATAAGGATATGCCCCACCTTAATGGCAGTATTTTTTGAGTTTATTCCAACAATTGAATCACCAAAGGTTTCAATCGGCTGTCCGAGATATTTGGCGCTTCCATTTTTTATCATTAAAGCATAATAAGTGTCCAAAACCGCACCGTAAATCGAGTCCATCAAAAGAGATATATACTCGATATACTGCTTCAACCAAGCAGATGAAAGAATGTTATCTTCCATCTCTCCATGCGCAACGATATTACGCCGTTGCACAAGATCCTTCAAGTATTCAAAATATTTAGATAGTGGAACCGACTCACCAGACGTGATTCCGAGAAATGCTTTCAATTTCTCGTTTGTTGAAATCATCTTGTCAACATTACAGATTCCCGCATTGTGCAGAAATTCCCGCATTGAATCTTCTCTGAAGTTGGAAGCGTGCTGACGAAATGCAGTAATATTAAGGCAATAACTGTCCGATGCAACATCAAAACATGAATGGAGATTACGAACGAGTTCTTCTGGCGTTACGGAATCATATTTTGAAAAATTGTTTCCTAGAAGTTTAGCAGACAGGCTCAAATTATGTTCGCGAACCGTTTCCGGCAGATTCTGATATAGAGTAATCTGTTTTGATAAGGCGCTTAGATATGCACATACGATACACTCTAAAAAATTCTCAAAAATACCATATAATTGGATAATCGCCAGACTGTAATCATACACTTTTTTCTCTGTAAGATTGATATCTAATGTAGGTTTACCGTCGAACATCCCCTGTGAATATTTGAGGATAACCCAATTAAGGGTATCCAAATTATCCACATATCTCTTCAATGAATCCAATTTCAACTTGCTCTGCTCGTATGTACTTCGCATTGTTAATCCTCAAGATACTTTTTAAAGAATTCTCTATATAACGTAATGCGCTTTTCTATATCACTTCTGTTGGAATTTCTTCCCTCAAAAACATCATAATTTTTCTGATAGAAAGGCTTCAAGTCTTCTCGGATAGCTTTTACTGCGCTTAAGAGACATTCCTTCTGATCAAGAAATTCAGACAGCACAAACATAAGCGGGTCATAAACGGTTGTCGTTGACCTCGTAAACCATCCCCATTTTGAGCCACTCTTTGTTCTTCGATATCTCCACAGGAAGAAAGCATTTTCCCCTAGTAGCTGATATGCGAAGAATATTGTGTCACTAAACAAAGAAGACAATTTCTTCAGTGTTTCCGAACTGAATTTGTTTGCGTAAATCAGATACTTATCAAGGAAATCACTAAATTGGTTTTGATACCCCTCCAAATTTCTTATTGCGAAAAATCGAAGAACAAGTTCAACATCATACATTGTTCGGTACAGACTGTTATTCTCTAATTCCTTTTCGACCCTTTCCGCTACATCTGGCAGTTCTTGCTCATCATCAAGAAGGGAATAGCTCTCTTCGTTCGGAATTCTAAATAGTGCACACAAATATTTATTTCTGGCTAGATTTGCGCACAATTCATTCATCGGTCCATTATACAATGCGTTGCGTGTTTCCTGTGGCTCCAATTTTACACCGCCACTGTTGATTCGCTCAAATACAAGTTGCTTCATATCTTGTGCTTTTTGTGCTGTCTTAGCAGATTCCTGAAGCAAAATGATAGACGACAAATATCGACGGTCTATCCCTTGTCGGACCATCTCTGGCAGCTCGCTGTATCTTTTTCCGTTCAATTCGGGCCACAATTTCAAACCGGTCAGACAGAATTTGTCTTCGTAAAAATCACAAATCGTTGAAAGTCTCTGCAGCCCGTCCATCACTTCATATTCAGAAAATTTAACTTCATACAGAAAAATAGGCGGAATGGGAACGTTCATTATAAAAGATTCTATAAGACGAGATTTTTTTTCGTCGTCCCACCGATGCCGTCGCTGGAATGTAGGCATCAGATTATATTTTCCGCTAGATACCATACCAGTAATGGTATCTAGCGGATAGCGCGCTTGCTCTGTGACGATTCTCACCTCGCCAGCCATGTATTTCTCATTAATTTTGGAATCGGAAGCATGGACAGTGGTCTGCTTTTCCTTCTCCCATTGGATCTTTTCCCCTGGAAAAATCATAGATAGACCTCCTTTGGTATGCCGCAGTTATACGAAAAACACTTTTATTAATGTATATTAACATACCCGCGCAAATAAAACAATCTTTTCATGCGCTGTTGGAGCAAACATTCACACACACCTTTACGCAAAGCTCGAAGCGGAAGAGCACAACAGCAGTCTGCTAATGGGATGTAAAGGAATAACATTGTACGCATGTGGCTATATTGGCATGGAGAATGAAAGATGGCGATTTTGATAGGCCATGAAATGCAAAAAAGCTATCTGTACAAACAAGTTTTGATTTTTGAATGGAAATTTCTTTACTCAAAATAAAGGAATGCTTATTATTTCATACTCATTTTCCTCATTTCTAAACAATTTTGTTGAATCCGCTTGCCTATTTACCTCAAAAGCGTTATAATAACAAAAAAGAAACACTATATTTCTAATACGTTATTCCGGCGAGGTGACAAGCATGGAAAGCCTATATAACTATCTGTTGGCAAACTATAAAGAAAACGAGCCCATTCTTTCGGCATCTCTTTCCATCTCAGGAATCAGCCCAACCAACATGCGCCAGCAGTTAAAAAAATTAACCGATTCCGGAAAACTCAAGCGCTTTGACAGCGGCGTTTACTATCTGCCTAAAAAGTCTATTTTCAAATCTGGCTCTCCGCTTGCGCCGGAAAAAGTCTTGGAATGTAAATACTTGCGCGAAAAAGATAACCGTTGCGGCTACCTTAGCGGACTCATGTTTTTCAACCAACTCGGCCTTACAACACAGGTTCCGATGCAGTATGAAGTCGTAACCAACAAAGCAACGAATGAATATCGAGAGACTTCTCTTGCAAAATCGCGTGTCATTGTGCGTCGTCCTAAAGTTCCGGTGACAGAATGCAACTATAAAGCGCTGCAATTCTTGGATATGATGAAAGATGTTGATATCTATTCCGAAATTACTGGAATTGAATTGCAAAAGCGTCTCTATCGCTATATGGATGATTCAAATCTGAGTATCACCTCACTGGAGCCGTTCTTTTCTTACTATCCGGATCGCCTGTATAAAAATTTAGTAGAGACGAGGGTTATCTATAATGGTATACTTGCACAATGATCGAGAGCAATTCCGCGAAGCAATCTATCTTTCATACCAGCAGACCGGCATAATGGCGCAGGCGATTGAGAAAGACTATTATGTTACGTTGCTGTTGCAAATCCTTGCACAAGAAATGCCCTATATAGTTTTCAAGGGTGGTACATCTCTGAGTAAATGCCATAAGGTCATTCAACGATTCTCCGAGGATATCGATATCACAATCGACACCCTTTTATCACAGGGGCAGAAACGCAAGGCCAAACAAATTATTCTAGACGCTGCCGCTGAGCTTGGGCTAGTTATTGATAATTTGGACGAAATTCGCAGTCGCCGGGATTATAATCGATATGTTCTTTCTTATAATTCAGTTATTCCTATGGCAAGTGATGCGCTCAAACCGGCCGTTTTGTTAGAAACTTCATACACAGCTGTTTCATTTCCAACCGTTTTGCTCCCGGTTCACAGCTATGTGGGTGATATGATGCAAAACGAAGTTCCCAACTTGGTGGATGAATATCACTTATCACCCTTTGAAATGAAAGTACAGGGAATTGACCGCACTTTAGCCGATAAGGTTTTTGCCATTTGCGATTATTATCTACAGAGTAAGACTGCAAAACATTCCCGTCATTTGTACGATATTTACAAGCTGTTGCCGCTTGTTCCTCAAGACGAGAAATTTAGACAACTTCTTCAAGAGGTCCGCGCAGTACGCGCACAATCCGTTGTATGCCCATCTGCCCAGCCAGAGGTAAACATATCCGATTTACTTCTAAAAATTATCAATGAAAAAGCATACAAACAGGATTACGATGTTTTGACTTCGCAATTATTGGAAGAACCCGTTCCGTATAATACTGCGGTGAAGGCGTTGGAGCAGATTGCAGAAAGCCGTATTTTCTAGGCCTTATACGTTTCTTTTTCCCGCTTTCTGGAATATGAATCACTAATCAAGGACGTTTATATTTTGAGGTTGTAATTTAAATGGAAAATATTGATATTACTTCACAAAAGCCTATTATTCCATCGTGCCTTCACTGGTATAATAGTTCTAACATTCTATGCAATTACATGCGCGAGGTAGACTATCTAAAGCTAATTTTAGACAATCAAGCAATTATTCCACGGTACGTTATTGAACCATTAGATTACCTTTCTATACCCAAATTAGAACGGATTGCTTTTCCTATGACATGCTTCTGCGATATTCCTTTTTCGAGGGCCATACACCATATGACAAATTATGGAACATACGGAATCGCCTTTAACAAGCAAACACTTATCGAAAAAGCACATGTGCAGCCAATACACTACATTAATGTTGCCTCCCCTCTCGCAAGAGATTTTAAAAGTCAACTTTCTTATTATCTTCATCCTTCAGATCGGGTTTCAAAAGAATATGAGCCTTTGGTCAGCTTTTTACTAAGTTACTTGCTCTATATAAAACCTATTTCAGGCTATAATGACTCTCTCGCTGACATATATGAGACATACGTTTATCAAGATGAATGCGAATGGCGTTTTGTCCCAACCGAGAATTTCCCTGATGATTTCAAGTTAGTACTTCCTCAAAGTCAAACCAACAAGAACGCTTGTAATGTATATTCCGCAGCTCTGCGGTCACATCCTGAGACATGGTTACATTTTGATTGGGAAGATGTTCAATATATTATTGTTCCTGATGAGCTTGCAAGGAAAGAAATCATCCATAAGATTCGGAGCCTTAACAATTTAAAAGACGATGAGAAATTTCTCTTAACCGCGAAAATCGAAATCAGTAACAGATTCTCGGAGGATCTCACATGATAATGAATTTTTATGATGCCTTTGATAATGAAAATGATTTTAACGTAGACATTCCTAAAGAAGTGCTTGATGTACTAAACCAAAATCTACCAAAGAATTTTCATTACTACAAAGATTCTACCCTTGGATATGTCGCAGGTCCTAGCTCTGACCATATATCTCTGAAAGTGACGATTGACCCTCAGTTCGTTGAAAAGGAATTGAAAAATATTCCCCAAAAAGATTGGGCTGAATATATTTATCGCGCACAGTTAAAAGTTCCTGTTACTAACACTTCTATTGGCAATGACAATAAAATGATTCCTTTGGAGGAAACTCTCCATAATCCACTGGAATCTTCAGCTCCGTCGCTTGAATCTGCTGAGCTTGTTCCCGAACCCTTTCCAAATCCTATTTCCATAACATTCGAAACGATTGAAGGGGATACCATCACACTTCACATTCAGCGGCAAGCATGCAAAGCTATGAAGAAGCGCAAATACGCTAATGTTGACTTTCCTGCTATTGAGATGCGCCTCACCTTATATGAGGATGCCTTTCCAATGAGAACCAAGTTTAATTTTACGGTCATTCCTGCGAATGCCAAATCTTCCAAGGACGCTTTAGCTGCTTTGCGGTTACTAAAAGGACTATATGAGGGAACTGCCACAATAAAGGGAGAAAAGAAATCATTTCCAAAGCAAGATATTTCTGACATCGATATGGAAGATTTGACAAACAAAATAGCTTTGTGGACGGACATTTGTACTCTTGAAAAAAAATTAAATGTCTCTTTCGACCCCAGCGCACCGATGCCACAAGAAGATTTGGAATTTCTGTATCAGCTTAGAGCTTGCCTCCTTTGCCACAAAAAAATCGCATGGAAGCATCCTTTTTCCAAATTGCATCTTACCCAAACCAGTCAAAGCATTCATGAAATCGAAAGTCTTGTTGGAAAGGACGATATTTCACTTAATTTTGATGAGGGACCGATATCATGCACTTTACTTGGCACGAGCTTCGAACTATATAGCAAAACAGAACTGCGGCATATTCTTATTACAAGCATTGATTGGACCGATGACAATAAATCTTCTGCAGATTTGTATATAGCTGATTCTTCTTCAAGGTCATGGGAACTTTTACGCACATTTGTTACCACTGATGAATATCTCAACAATTCATCTCGCCATAAGTTGGCTTCATCGTAATTTTATATAGTATACAAACGAGAGTAATAAAGGAAGTATCAACGTTGTGTTACGTTATTGCTAAAGACCGCTATGGCCACGGCTGCATAGCATTTGAAACCGTGCATGGGAAGCATTTGGCTGATTTAAAATGGTCACTGGATGAAGCCCTTGGCAATACCGGCGTAGAAATCATGACCATCAGCCACCCCGAAGCCTATGGCGAGTACGCGCCTTATCACTTTGTGCAAACTGAGGAAGAGTTTATAAAGCAGACCCTTGCCTTGCGGCCATAACCTCCAATTTTGTGCGTATCTTTTAATCCTACTTTTCTCCAGAACCCATCTACCAACTCATCTACGGACAGCCATTCTGGTTGAGAAACGCTGCGAAAATTACTACACATTGCCTAAAATCAGTTGCTCTTATTTGTAGAATACCAACAAAATTTTACGGTGATTCTAGAATTTTTGCCAGC